>Ga0307379_10002215_pt1 | contig 29126 bp, 23 predicted proteins | sample UN2MG_FD_202237 | JGI IMG/M metagenome (GOLD analysis project Ga0307379, IMG submission 202237) | Soil microbial communities from Risofladan, Vaasa, Finland - UN-2 | ecosystem: Environmental > Terrestrial > Soil > Coastal area > Acid sulfate soil | place: Finland: Risofladan, Vaasa | collected...
AGCCCTCGATCATGGTCGGAGGGGTCGACCCCGACCGCCTCGAGCCGGGGAAGTTCCTACAATGATCATGTTGACACTCACGTAAAATAATAGTCCCACCCCCAGGTTTGGGGGTACAACACCATACGGGGCAGGACTAGAGGCTTCATACAGGACGCCGCCTCCTACGGGGTTGAATAACGGCTGATTATAAACCATCTCCCCGCCGCGTTCATTATTATTATTAATACAATGTGACAGAGTTAGGGGCGATACTGTAATGTCAAGTGAAGGTGAGTTTCAGACAGATAGCAGCGATGAGGTCGACAGTTTCAAGAAAAGCACGGGCCTCGACCTCCACGAGCAGTACATGAAGTTCCACCCCCAGGTCCTCAGCGACTTCGGGGAGGAGATGGAGAAGATGTGGGGGCGCAAGTGGAGGGCGAACACCAACGTCGGCAAGCTCTGCATGGTCCTCCTCCACCGCCCGGGGAAGGAGTTCCTCAGCGTCGGCAAGCCGACTCCCTGGCCGCCCCACGACCCCAGCCTCGCCGCCTGGCGCATGGCCTTCAAACCTGACCTCGACGAGATGATCCGGGACCACGAGAACCTTGCCAAGGCCTACAGGGACGAGGGCGTCGAGGTCCTCATCAGGAAGCCGGACACCAACGACCCCCCCTACCAGGTCAAGGCCATCTATACGGACGACGTCTGCCACCCGGCCTCCTATGGCCAGATCATCCTCAGGATGTACGACCACGTCAGGAAGAGAGAGGAGCTACCTACATACCAGACCCTCGCCGAGGTCGGCTGCCCCGTCGTCGGGATGATCGTGGGTAACGGCATGGCCGAGGGGGGCCCCATCGGATGGCTCGACGAGAAGCACGTCGTCGTCTCGGTCCACTACCCGAGGGCCAACACCCAGCAGCCCGCGGTGATGAGGGCGAACGAGTTCGGCCACGAGCAGTTCGCCAGGATCGTCAAGCTCCAGGACCCCGAGGTCGACGTGCGCCTCTGCCCCGGATACGGGACGCGTCTCGGTCCCAGCCATTATGCTCTCATCGATAGGCACACCTCGATTCAGGACCCGCGGTCCCTTGACCCCAACCTGGTGGCCTGGATGAAGGCCGAGATGGACTGGGAGTTCATAATAGCGCCGGACGAGGTGTGCAGGACTTTCGTCACGAGGGACGAGAGGCGACTCGTCGTCAAGAGGGGGCCCGAGACGGGGGTCGTCCTCGAGCCGAGGAAGGTACTCGTCCCCACGGGCGAGCCGAAGGCACGCAAGTGGCTCGAGAGCATCGGCGTAGAGGTGGTCGAGGTGAACTGCCCGACGCTAGTCGGACCCATGAACAGCGGCTCAATCCACTGCGCAGCCGGCTCGATCATAAGAGACCCAGAGCCCAAGAGCTACTAGTACCCCCTTCATCTCCGTTTTTTTACACCCATGTTATTACTCTAGACTGGAGCAGAGAGGAAACGCCCTATCGGTCATAATAAAATTTGTAAAAAAGGGGTAGTTTGTAGTCCTCTATCCCAGGCAGGAGAGTGCGTCCTCGAGGGCGATCCTGATCTTTGAAACGGTCTCCAGGGGCATGATCTCGAGGCTGGATAACCCTTCTATGGCCATCCGCCCCTCGTCCTTGAGGGCGTCGATGTCTTCGGTGGGCAGCACCCAGCTGAGGTCCTCCATGTACCGGGTCTCGACCCTCTTCCTTGAGACGTCTTCCTCGTAGTTGCTTATGTCCCATTCGTATCCAGGGGCCTTGGCGTAGTACTCGGCGTCGGATGCGTCACCTATGCTCTTGCGTATCTTGAGCTCCTCGAGGCCGATCCTCGCCTCGTTCAGTGCCCTCTCCCTGTGATCCAGGTCGTACTTGACCCTCTCCAGCTTCTCGTTGCGGCTATTCATCAGCCTCTCCCCGCGGGCGAGGTAGCTCTCGAACAGCCGTTCGAATGTCTCGGGCTTCACCTCGCCGTTGCAGTTGAGGTTCACGAGCTTGATCTTCATGGAGATGTTCTTGGCGAATCCAGCCATCAGCTCCCTGATGACCGGATCGGGCTCGAAGCCAGTATCCTCCTCGACAGGCTCAGGGGCCGGCTCCACCACGGGCTCTGGGATCTCGACGGCGTAGACGTCGTCAACGACCTCATCCGTGATCTCGATCTCGGGTTCGACCTCGATCACGACGGGCTCAACGGGCTCCTCGATGACAGGAGTCTCAATGATGAAGGGCTCGTCCTGGACTACCTCGTAAGGTAGCTGAGGCGTCTCAACCCTCACAGGGAGCTCGTAGACCATCTTCGGCTCCTCCGGCTCGTCGTCGACGAGTATCTCGACGCCATCGTCAAGTACAGGGGTGACGACCTCCACCTCATATGTGGATTCGGGGATGGTCGGCTCCACCTCGATGGGGACGTCGTCCTGGACCACGTCCATGAGGGGATCGACGGCGAATGGGTCGTCCTCTACCTCGACGGTCACCTCCTCCTCGGGCGCCTTGCGCTCGACCTTATAGAGGGGATAGCCGCAGTTGAGGCAGTAGAGGGTCTTTGGAACCTCTCCCTTGCAGTTGGGACAGAGTACGACTTCTGTTCTTAGTTCAGTCTGCACGTTCAAACCTCCAAGCGGAAAACTATTGTTAATAAAGTAAGTCATGAATAATAATTTATTTTTTATATGCGCTTTTTTTATTGAATGATGTTAAGATTGATGCCCTGCTAATGACTTTATTATATTAAACGATTAAAGGAATTGACACCACCAAAATCACATGCCATAATTCATACAATTTTTTTCGATCATAATATCACTTATTACATTAGAGGTGTAATATGGTATGAGGATACATAATGTAAAGTCATCCTTTATAGAGTCTAAAATCAGGTTTTAAGGTTATATCATCATCCGATCTCGAAAATATATTCGATGATAAATAGTATCTTTTAAGCGTAAGCTACGTTTTTCCATACTCATTTTATTATATAATTCATAATTTTTATAGGAACATCAAGCGAATTGGCGATACGCTCAATATTCCCTTACAGAGGCTTAGTTGAGATGCTTAAATAACTCTCCGCAGACTCAGACGAGCATCCTCTCGTGATGGGTGTACAGGTTCATCCTTCTCCCCCGCACGAAGCAGATCAGGGTGACTCCCGTCATCTCTGCTACCTTGATGCCCGACGAGAGGGGAGCTGCCACGGAGGCGATGACCGGGATGCCACTGCGCGAAGCCTTGAGGACGATCTCCCCGGGCTGCCTCCCCGAGGAGATGAGCACGCAGTCCCCTAGCCCCTCACCCCTCAGGAGTCCGGCCCCTATCACCTTGTCGATGGCGTTGTGCCTCCCCACGTCCTCGGCGAAGGAGACGACGGCCCCATCCGTTCGGCAGAGCATTGCTGAGTGTAGGCCCCCGGTCTGCTTGTACATCACGCCCCTCCTGTCAAGCTCGGAGACCATCCCGATGATGGCTGCGGGGGTGACCCTGGCCTCGGATCGGACCCTCATGAGCTGTGGCTCATCGGTGGTGGCGGGGCTGCAGAGGGCCAGCGTCAGCCTGACCTTCTCCAGATTCAGGTCCTCGAGGTCTAGGTCGTGGACGAGTCTCACTCGCGCCTCTTGGCCGTTTATGTCTACACGTGCGACGTCCTCAAGGGAGCCTATGATGCCCTCCCCGAGGAGGTGACCCATGATAAGCTCCTCGGTCATCTCGGGTGTGGCGACCAGCGTCTTCAGGTAGCCGTCGTTGATGAAGACGCTGACTGCAACGTCTGTGGCAACCGGGTCGTGCGCCACTGTCACTCGTCCCTCTTCCAGGTCGATCCTGTGGAAGGGTGCATTACTCACCGCCATCGAAGTATCCCCTGACTACAAGTAGCATCTCCATTAAATATCCTCGACTGTGCTCGGTTGAGGTTCCAGTTTATTGGGGGATCAGGTAATTATCTCGATGTTTTCTCGGAAGAAATATTTGTCGAGGAGCTCCTTGAGGTCCGACTCTGCCTCTCCCAGCAGATCTGCTAGGACGTCTCCAGCCCTCCCGGCGAATCCCCTCATCCTCTCCATCGATCTCTCGAGCGCCCCGGTCTCGTCGTAGATGCGCCTTATCACGTCGACGTCCATCTTGCCCTGGCCCCCGTACGTCGACGTGATCATCTCCCTGTCCTCCTCCTGGAGCCTCTCTGACTCCAGGGCGTAGATGAGGGGGATGGATATGTCACCGTTGATGATGTCGCTCCTCGTGAGGTCTTCGCCGCCATGGACCCCGAGGAGGTCGTCCCGTACCTGGTAGGCGTTCCCGAAGTTCCTGCCGAACTCCGCGAGCTTCTCGATCTGATTGGAGTCGGCTGAGGCAATCATCCCGCCGATGGCGGCCGCCGCCTCGAAGAGGCTGCCGCTCTTGAGGTAGCTAATCCTGAAGTACTCCTCCTCCGAGATCACCTTCCCCCTGTTGAGGGTCTGGAGGGCGACGCCCTGCACCATCTTCAGCGCGGTCTCGGACAGCAGCCGTACTACCTCGATGTCGCCGGTGTCCGCTGCGTACTTCAGCCCGAGGCTGAGTAACCCGTCCCCTGTAAGCACCGATGTCTTGCCGCCGAACTTGCTCTGGGTTGAGGGCCTGCCCCTGCGGAAGAGGTCCTCGTCGAGGATGTCGTCGTGGACGAGGGTGCCGTTGTGGATGAGCTCCAGGGCGAGGAAGACGTCCTTGGTCTTCTTATAGTCCCCGCCGACCGCCTCGGCGCAGAGCATGCAGATGAGGGGCCGGAGGCGCTTTCCGCCGCTGGAGAGGGCGTACTTCACGGGGACGCCGATCTCGTCGTGGACGCCCGTGAGGTCGATCTCTCCCACTGCCCTGTCGACAAAGGAGGCCTTCTCGGCCATTCTCTCAGCGAATCCTTTCAAAGGGGCATCTTTCCTGGCGGGTCGCAATGCCCTATGCACGCATCCGACTTTAAAGATTCCTTTTGGCTTAAAGCAGATATATCGGCGTATCATCTGGTAGGAGCGGCGTAGAGGATGAGCTTGGAGGCGTGGTTCAGGGAGACGAGGCCCAACTTCCTCCTTTTGACCCCCTTCAACTACTCCGTCGGCCTGGCGGTGGCCTACGTCGAGGGGAGCTTCCACGCCGGACGGGCGCTTCTGGGGCTCGTTGGGGTCATCCTAGCCCACCTCGCCATCAATGTGCTGAACGAGTACTTCGACCACAGGAGTGGCCTCGACTTCATGACCCGGAAGACTCCCTTCAGCGGCGGCAGCGGCGTCCTCCCCGTCGGCTCCCTGAGACCAGGGCACGTCTACATCTTCGCGATGGCCTGCCTGCTCCTCGGGGGGACTATTGGGGTCTACCTCTCCTACACGGTCGGCTGGGGGCTCCTCCCCATAGTGCTGGTAGCAGCGTTCACCATCTACTTCTACACGCCCCTCCTCTCTCACTGGTACCTCGGGGAGCTCTCCACCGGCCTGTCCTACGGATCGCTGATGGTTGTGGGGGCGTACTTCATCATGACGGGAAGGTACAGCCTCACGGTCCTGCCTCCGTCAGCGATTCCCGGCCTCCTCGGCGCGACGCTCCTCGTGATCAACGAGTTCCCGGACATGGAGCCTGACAGGAAGGTCGGCCGGAGGAACCTGGTGATGTTCCTGGGCCTCAGGAGGGCCTCTTGGCTCTATGCTATGTTGGTCGCCTCCCCCTATCTCGTGGTTCTGTGGTCCATATCCGCGGGGTCCATGCCGCTCACGATGCTGGTCACCTTCGTCTCCCTGCCCGTGGGCGTCAGGTCTGCCAGGGGGGCGATGGCGCATTACGATGACTTTGACGCATTAGTTCAGACTCAGGGTGACAACGTCCTATGGATACTGTCGTTGACGCTGTTCACGAGCGTCGGGCTCCTCCTTCCCCTGCTAGTTTAAGGTGGCTTCCGGGCTTCGGGTGCGAATATATATCAAGTCGTAGCCCCTTGGACCAATGGGGTTTTCATGGCAGGAGACCGTCGTGGGGTCCTCTCCGAGGACGAGCTAGAGTACTACTCGAGGCAGATGGTGCTGAAGGAGATGGGCTCAGAGGGCCAGAGGAGGCTGAAGGAGTCCCGGGTCTGCGTAGTCGGCGTCGGCGGCCTCGGGAGTCCCGTCACGATCCAGCTTGCGTCGATGGGCGTCGGGTTCCTCAGGATCGTCGACCGTGACGTCGTCGAGATGTCCAACCTCCAACGGCAGCACATCTACGGCTCGGACAGGGTGGGCTACCCAAAGGTGGAGGCCGCTGCTGAGAGGCTGAGGAGCCTCAATCCGTTTATAGAGGTCGACCCGGTACCCCTCTCCCTGACGCCGGGGAACGCCAAAACGCTCATCGAGGGGATGGATGTCGTCGTCGACTGCCTCGACAGCATGTCAGCTAGGTACTCACTGAACCGGGCCTGCGTCGCCCTCGGGATACCGTTGATCCACGGTGCCGTCATCACCCACGTCGGGAACGTCTCCACGATCATCCCCGGGAAGACGGCCTGCCTTGAGTGCTTCCAGGGGGGTGTCGACGACAGCACCCTACCGTCCTGCGCCACTGTTGGAGTCCTCCCGTCTATCATCGGGGTCGTGGCGAGCATCCAGGTCTCGGAGGCTATTCGTCTCATCACCGGCAGGAAGCCTCTGCTGGCTAACGCTCTCCTGTTCTGCGACCTCGATAACCTCTCCTTCGAGAAGATAAGGCTGGCACAGGTGGACAGCTGCCCCGTCTGCGGGAGCACTCCCAGGTCGGAGCCCGCCCCTGTTAGGCATGATCGGGTCGAGGAGATCTGTGGCCGGGAGGGGCGCCGCGTCTTCGTCTTCACAACGGACGAGGATCAGGGAGTCGACCTGAGACGGCTGAACGAGGGCCTCCGCGGCATGGGCTACAGGCTGGAGGTGGAGGCCGAGATGGGCACTACGTTCACCAAGGGGCCGGTAAGGGGGAGCGTCCTCAGCAGCGGCGTGACCATCTTGGAGGGTGTGGGGGATGCCGAGGAGGCGGAGACGCTCCACGGCAAGTTGCTCAAGGCGTGATCGGGGTCCATGGGAACCGCTGGCAACAGGTTTAAGGTCAGTGGGGACAAGGTCGATACGATTATTATGTATCGAATTGGGAAGCCCATCGAGGAGATAAGGACTCCCGCGCTCCTTCTGGATCTCGACAAGTTCAACTGGAACGTTGAGAAGATGTTCAGCTTCGCTAGGGAGGCGAAGGTCAACGTGAGGCCCCACGCCAAGACCTTCAAGGCGGCGGCCATTTGTAACAGGCTCATCGAGGCGGGTGCCATCGGCATCATGACCCAGAAGCTTGGGGAGGCCGAGGTCCTGCTCAACTCAGGTATCCTCTACGGCGACAAGAACATCCTGATCAGCCAGGAGGTCTCGGACCCAGGGAAGATAGAGACCCTCGTCGGGTTCAACGTCGCGATGGGGGAGGGGAAGGTGCTCACCTCCGTGGAGAACACAGAGGAGGTAGAGATGATCTCGGAGGCTGCGGGCAGGTGGGGCGTGGAGCAGCACGTCGTCATCGAGATGACCCACGGAAGGTGCGGCGTAGCCCCAGGGGAGCCCACAGTGGAGCTGGCGAGGAAGATCGCGGCGACGAGGAACCTGAGGTTCAGGGGGATCTATGGCTACGAGAACCCCGTCCCGAGGGAGACCGCCCTGGAGAGGAACAAGCTCACCGTCGACACGGCGAACATGATCCGTGAGGCCGGCATCGATGTGGAGATCGTGAGCGCCGGCTCTACCGGCACATACGAGGTGACCGGGAAGTACCCCGGCATCACCGAGATAGAGCCAGGCTCCTTCGTCTTCGGCGCTGGAGCTGAGGGCTCAGGGTACGGGTGGGGGGCCGTCAACGACGTCTTCTTCAAGTCGTCCCTGACGGTGCTGACCCAGGTCATCGGCGCCAACTTCGAGAACAGGGTCATCACCGACGCGGGCGCCAAGGTGATGTCGGGCGGGCGCGCGGGGACCAAACCTGCCTTGCTGGTGAACGTCGACGGGGAGCCCATCGAGTTCGAGAGGGTGGGCCTCTCCGAGGAGCACGGATCCATCTACTTCAAGGAGGGTAGCGACGTCCGAAGGAAGCTGAAGTGGGGCAAGAAGCTTGAGTTCACTCCCAGCCACTGCTGCACCTGCGTCAACCAGCACGACGAGATGCTGGTCGTCAAGGACGGCAGGGTCGCCGCCGTCTGGCCCATAACGGCCAGAGGGAAGTACTACTGACCTTTCACCCTACTTTTTTTCCCATCTTTTTAGCAGGTATCCTAGGGCTCCCCTCACCCTGATCCCCGAGGAGCCCGGCATCCTCAGCTCCCTCTTGGCGAGTCCCATGGACCTCTTGGCGTCCTCGATCTCCGCGCGCAGTTGACCGTAGAGCTCTTTCCTCTCCGCGGGGTCGTTCGTCGACGCGATGATGCCGTCGATCCTCCCCATGATCCCCTTGGAGAGGCGGAGGCCTGCAACGATTTGCTCAGATGACCGGGGGTCCGTTACGCCCACCTCCCCCTTGAGTTCGTTCATCCCGATCATGGCGTCGTACGTCGTATCCACGATCTCGTCCCTGCTCATCCAATCAGTGTAGTAGCTCAGGTAGTGCTTCCAGCTTGGCTCCCTGAGGGCCTCCCGGTGCTCCCCCAAGGTCGTGTAGAGCCTCGTGAAGCCGTATTGGCCCGGGTCCTCGAAGACGATGCTGCCTGGGTCTAGGAAGGGTGCCATCGGCGCGATGAATGTGAACAGCCTCTCTCCCTGGTCCAATCTCCCGTAGAGGCGGCGGGCGTACTCGACTGACTGCAGCGCCGACTCCCTCGTCTGCCCCGAGAGCCCCACCATGAAGTAGACAGCGGCCTTGGAGCACTCCAGGTCGAGGGCACTTTCCAGCGTTTTCTCCATCTGATCTGTCGTGTAGGGCTTCCCCATGATCCCCCGCAGCCTGTCCTCATGGGTCTCGGGGGAGATCTCGATGGTCCAGGAGGCGGCGCTCCCGGCGAGATTCTCAAGGTGGTCCCTTGAGGCGGCGTCGAAGAGCTCGAAGGAGACGGTATTGTCGATGTCCTCCTCCCTCATGCCCCTGAGGACTTCCTCGGCCCATCCGGCACCTCCTTGCCTCAGGTCGCCGATGAGGAAGATGGGGGCCTTGAAGTAATCGCTTATCACGCTCATCTCCTCCACGAGCCTCCCGGGGCTCTTGAATGCCGGCCTCTTCCGGCCGAAGGAGTTCCTGAAGGCGTGGCAGGAGCCCCCGCAGGTGATGCAGTTGTATGTGCAGCCCTTGCAGGTGATGAGGCAGGTGAACGGGTAGGACATGAAGTCCTCGTACGGCAGTGTACTCTCAAGGTCCCTGTGCCTGACCACCAGCCTGATGACCTCCTCGTAGTCGAGCCAGAAATCGTCGATGTCTTCGGGGGCGTAGCTGAGGGGGTTCATCTTCCTCCTGCCGCTCTCCCTCCAAGTCAGGTTCTCGACGCCCTCGACGCTCCTGTCCCTCTCCAGCCTCTCCACGAGGTCAAGCAGAGGCTTCTCCACGGTGTCCCCCCGGAGAATGTAGTCAATCTGAGGGTAGTCCCTGATGATCTCCTCGTGATAGTAGGAGGCCGAGAGGCCCCCCAAGAGGACGGGGGTCTCCGGGTGGTGCTCCTTGATGAGTGCCGCGACGTCGAGGCTCCCTGCGGCGTGGGGGAGCCAGTGGAGGTCGAGGCCGAAGATGCCAGTGTCCAGCCTCGAGATGAGCCTCTCGACATCGAACTCGGGGTCCCTCAGCATTTTCACGGCGAGGTTGATGATCCTGGCGTGGTAGCCGTTTCTCTCCAGGTATCCGACTATGCTCACGAAGCCGATGGGATACATCTCGAAGACCGGCGTTGAGGGGACGACGTCGCTTATGGGCCCGTAGAGCGCGGGACGCTCCCTGAAGTCGTAGACGCTCGGGGCGTGCAGTAGCACCAGGTCGAGGTCAGGCATGCCGATGCTCCCCACTCGGAGGGTCCCAGATATATATCATTGGATTCCCTAGGGGAGACTTAGAAATACGCTAGGTGAGGCTGTTGAAAAGCATCTCGGCGCTCTTGCTCTTCTTTTCCTTCGCCTCGGGGATCTTCTCGACGACCTTGTCGACCCGCCTGGGCTGGGAGATCAGGGCGTCGACGATGAGGTTAACAAGGTTGAAGAGGACGAGGGCGATCTCCCTGTCGTCCCTGATGTCTATCTGTCCGGGGTCGACCGCCGCCTCGCCGGTTACCCTCACCGAGTCGAGGGCCTTCTGGATCTTCACGTCAAGGCCTTTATTCCTCAGGTTCATGATGGCGTCGGAGACGTTGTCGCTGGACTCCCCCAGGTAGGACATCATCCTCTGGAGGGCCATCCTCAGGAGCGCCGCGGAGGACCGGGGGGAGGCGTCGAGGACACCCCTCGCCTCCAAGTAGATTCCCTTCACCTCCTCCGGCATATCCTCAAGGGGCGGGGGGGCCTCGGAGTGCACGGGGTGGATCATATCCTCGTCGAGCCAGATGGCGAAGCCGTCGCACCTGTCGCAGTAGCTCAGGGAGACCTCCTGAGGCTCCTCCTCATCGGAGCGCCTGTCCACTGAGACCTCATACCAGTCCTGATGGGAGAAGACCCCGCAGTGTGGGCAGTTGAACGCGTCCCCCTTGTAGGACGGAGGCGTGTAATCCGCTTCCATGTTCCACTCTCTCTTTTATAGAATTATAAAACATGTGCCCTCTAGGCGGCACGTCTTGATGTGGATGAAGAAACGCCCGGGATCCTACTGGACGACGTCCGTCGTGGGCGCCTCGATCTGCTCCGGCGCGGACGGCCCCTCACTCGTCTCCGGCTCAGCCCACCTCTTGACGGGCCTGACCCGTAGTATCCCGTAGGCCTTCTCCAGTATCCTCGTCTTGGTGTCATCGTGCTGGTTCCTCTCAGAAGAGTATACCAGCGAGATCACGATGTTCTGGAGGTAAACCCTGTTCACGTGCAGTTCGTTGTTCAGCAGGTGGTCGTTGATCTCCTTCAGCGCGTCGACGACCTCCATCGTGCCCAGCTCGAAGTCGCTCTCATCCGACTTGAGGGCCATCCTCCTGATCACACGGAGGGACTCGTTGATCTCCTCGACCCCCTTCTCCTCGTAGAGCCTGAACACGAGGTTCTTCATGATGGCCACGAACGGGTAGATGTCGAGGCCCCGCGCCGCCATGGCCCCGTAGTTGTAGACGTACCTCATCATCTGCTCGGAGTCGATCTCGTCGGAGCCGCTGTCGATGAGCTCGAAGAGCGCACCTATGAACTCGTCGAAGAGCTCGACGTCCCCCGTGTGGTAGGCCATGTTCCCCATGTTCATGAAGAGGTCGACGAAGTCCTCGATGGATGAGACCCCCGACTTTTTGAAGCCGTTGATGCTGGACGGCGAGTCCTCGAGTATGATGGACTTGATCTCGTGGAGAAGCTCCTTGTTGCCGGCCCTTTCCCTGAGGAAGGTCTTAACTGACATAGTCCTCCAGCTCCGTCACGTTCTGCCAAACGTACTTCGAGAGATTGGACCTATCCGTTAGGTTGATCAGCCTCTCCCCCAGCTCCACGAACTCGTGGGCCTTCGCCCAGTTGCCCTTCGAGGCCATCTCGTGGCCCCTCATGATGCTGTACCAGCCGTTCAGCGTCGGCGTCTCCCTGATGGTCTCCTTATCCTCGACCATGTCGAGCAGGTCGTCCAGCAACTTGTTCGAGATCAGCCTGATCCTCGCCAGGTTGTCAAGGACGAGGATCTTGTTCCCCATCTTCATCCCCTGGGCCTGGTTGACCTCCTGGATCAGCTGCAGCGACTTCTCGAAGCATGACTCGGCCTCCGAGTGCTTGTCGAGGCTGCTCAGCACGACCCCGAGGTTGTTGAGGGTGCCGATGGTGGCGCCGTTGTCCTTCAGATCCACGAGGAGGTCTCTCGACTTCTCCAGCTCCCTCTGGGCCGCCCTATGCTCCCCCATGCATCCGAGGGCTGCCCCCAGGTTGTTGAGGGCCTTCCCCTGCCCCTCCTTGCTGTCGGTCTCAGTGTAGATCTTGAGGGACTCCTGAAGGACCTTCTCGGCCTCCTCGTACTCCCCAAGCTGGCATCTCCTAACGCCCAGGTCGTTGAGTACGTTGGCTGTCGCGTCCTTCTTGTTAAGCCTCCTCAGGATCTGGATGGACTCCTCGTAGTAGCTTTTGGACCTCTCGAAGTCCCCGGGTGCGTCAAGCAGCCTCCCGAGGGCGTAAAGGGTCTTTGCGACGGCGTCCTTGTCCTCATTCTTCCTCTGGATGTTGAGGGCCTCGTCGTATCGTTTCCTCGCCTCCGAAGCGGATCCCGACTGCTCCAGTACCAGACCGAGGTTGTACAGTGTCTTGGCCGTGTCCTCACTGTCACCATCCTTCTGGATGGACAGGACCTCCTCGAAGTGGCGCCTCGCCTCATCGTATCTGTTGAGCTTGCCCGACACGATCCCGAGGCGGAACAGGGTCTCCGTGACGCCCGCCTTCTCATCCATCTCCCTCTGGGCCTTGAGGACCTCCTCCAAGTGCGTCCTGGATTTGTCATACCATCCAAGCTTGTAGTAGATATATCCTAGGCTCGAGGAGATGCTCCAGACCCTCGCCGTGTCCTCCAGCTCTTTGAAAATCTCTTTGGCCTCTTCCAGGTGCTCCTTCGCCTTCTTGTTCTTGTCGAGTTTGCTCAGCGCGAGGCCCATGTTGTAGAGGGTCTCAGCAACCGCCCTGCTGTCCCCCAGCTCCCTCTGGACCTCTAACGCCTCCTCGAGGAGCTTGGACGACCTCCTGTAATCCTCCTCATTGGAGAGGACTACCCCCAGATAGTAGAGGTTTGTCGCAAGGGTCTCAGCGTCCCCCACGTTCCTATGGACCTTGAGGGACTCCTCGAGGTAGGGCCTCGCCTCTGACCACTCCGAGACGTTGAACAGCAGTGACCCGAGGCTGTACTGGGTCGCCGCCAGCCCGTCGGCGTCATCGAGCTCTTTCTGGATCACTAGGGCCTCCTCGAAGCTCGACTTCGCGTTGAACGGCTTACCGAGTCCGATAAGGACCTGCCCTAAGCTATGTAGAGTCCTCGCCGAGGCCTCTTTGTCCTCAAGCTCCTTCTGGATCATATGGGCTTCCTCGAGGTGCTGAGACGCCTTCTTGAACCTTTCCAACTTTATGAGGACTTCACCCAGTTGCGCGTGGGCGTCAGCGAGGCCCTCCCTGTCATCGGTCCTCTCATAGATCCCGAGGGCCTCCTCGAAGAAGTCCTTCGCCTCAACAGTCTCCGAGAGGCTGCCATAGACCTTTCCGAGGAGGCTCAGGTTGTCTGCAACGTCCTCGTCGGTGCCGTGCTCCCTGTATATCTTGAGGGACTCCTCGAGACGGCTCTTCGCCTCATCATACTCCTGGAACCTGTTGGAGATGCTGCCCAGGTTGAAGAGGACGTTCGCCGTCCCCATCTCGTTGTCGAGCTCCCTGAACTTGTCCAGGCTCTCCTCGAACGCTGTCTTCGCCTTCGCGAAGGTCCCTATCTGCTCCTGGAGGGTCCCAAGGTTGTAGAGGGTCCACGCCAGTCCCTCCTCGTCCCCGATCTCCTTCTGTATCTTCTGGGCCTCTGTCAGGTACTTGGAGGCCTCTTTCGGCTCATCGTTCTCGCTGAGAAGTATGCCAAGGTTGTAGAGGGTCCTCGCCATGGCTTCCTTGTCGTCGAGCTCTTTCTGGTTCTTCAGTGCCTCGACGAGGTATTTCTTGGCGTCCTCGAACTTTCCGAGCTGTGTGTTGATGGCCCCGACGTTGTAGAGGGTCTTGGCTATCGCCTCCTTGTCGTTGAGCTCCCTCTGGATGTCGAGGGCCTCCTCGCAGCGCTTCTGCGCCTCCTCGTGTCTCCCCTGTTCGCTCAGGAGGGCCCCGAGGTTGTTGAGGGCGTTTGCCAGCTCCTCCCTGTTGTAGAGCTCCTTGTGGAGCTCCGCGGCCTCCTCGAGGTGCTTGATGGCTTCCTCTGAGAGCCCAAGCTTGTCGAGGGCGTTCCCCAGATACGTGAGGGAGCCTGCGATCCCCTTCTTGTCCCCGAGCCTCCTCTGGAGCTTCAGAGACTTCTCCAGGAGCTCCCGGGCATCGATGTAATCCTCAAGCTTACAGTAGACGATGCCGAGGTGATACTGGGTCTCGGCGAGCCCGTCGTCGTCCTTGAGTTCCTTGAATCTCTCCAGGGCCTCCTCGAGCTGCACCTTCGCCTCGCCGAGGTCACCCGTACTCTCTATGACGATACCGAGGTTGAGGTAGGTGCTCGCTAGCCCCTCCCTGTCGTCATTCTTCTTGTAGTGCTCCTGGGCCTCCGTTAGGTACTTCCTCGCTCTCTCGTACTCCCCGAGGCTCCCGAGTACCTTTCCAAGGTGTCTAAGGGTCCCGATGGTGCCCTCCTTATCCTTGAGCCCACGGTAGCTCTCCAGGATCTTCTCGAAGAGGGGCTTCGCGTCCCGGAACTTCTCTAGCTTGATGAGGATCATGCCGAGGCGGTACTGAGTATCCAGGGCTCCCTTCTCGTTCTCGTTCTTCTGATAGATCTGGAGCACGAGGCGGTAGTAGATCTTCGCCTCATTGTACTCCCCGAGCGACTCGAATATCCTTCCCAGATTCGTGAGGGTGACAGCCATGCCCTCTTTGTCGTCGCGCTCCCTCTGGAACTTGAGGGCCTCCTTCAACCGAGCCTCTGCCTGTTTGTACTCGCCTTGGGAGATCAGTATCTCGCCCAAGTCGTTAAGCGTGTCCGAGAGGGCCTCCCTCTTGTTGAGCTTGCGAAGGTGCTCCAGACTCTCCTCGTAGTGCTTAACGGCCTCATTGGTCTTCCCAAGCCTCAAGTAGATATTGCCCAAGTTCGTGAGGGTATCAGCGATTCCCTCGAACTTGTCGATCTCCTTGTATATCGAGAGGGCCTGCTCATAGTTCTCCCTTGCCTCTACCAGGTTCCCCTCCTCGAGGAAGGCGATCCTGGCCCTGGCCGACGCTAGGAGGGCCTTGGCTTCCACTAGGTTCTTGTCCCTTCCCTTCCCGGCTTTCCCCTTTCCACCCTCATCAGCCAAAGCTACACCTCCCCTGTATCGTATTGATCATTAATCGGTTTTTCCGATACTTCGATGACAACTCGATTGAGACTTTAAAAAAGGAAATTGGATTATTGATACCTAATTCAAAATCATTAAATGAATCCCAATGACCGGGTTTGAACTCTCCCTTTGCTTCGAAGTTTTGCACCATGTTTCCAGACTCCTGTTTGAGTATAGGATCGCCCCCGGGAACTCAAACTACGATGAAGTCACCCTTCTCCTCTTCCGCCGGGACAGTCAACAGCGCCTGCTGCCACAGGGTCGAGAAGATCTCTGTGTGATACTCCACGATGTCGGTCAGGGAGAGGAGGCCAACGAGCTTCGCCTGGCTCTTCTCCCCCTCCACCAGCGGCAGCTTCTTGATCTTCCGCTGAATCATTATCTTGATCGCCTCCTCTAGGGGTGCCTCAGGCCTCATCATGATGACGGGGCTGCTCATGGCGTCCCTGACCTTTACCTCGTTAGGATCCAGCCCCAAGGCGATGACCCTTGAGACGATGTCACGCGTGGTGAGGATCCCCTCGACCTTGTTATTCTCAAGGACGACTAGGCTGCTGCTGGAGTATTGATCCATCATTTCCGTAGCCTCCTTGATCGAGCACTCGGACTCTATAATCAAGACTTTACGAATTGTAACATCCTCAATACGGAGAACCATCTGACCACCTAGATTTTTTCTTAATCTGGGAGGAAGAAAGATATTGATTATGGAGACCAGATCAGAATTTCAGATATATATCCTGAATACGCGACGTTTTTACCTATTTACCATCCAGATAATGCCTGACATGGATTCATTGAATAATAAACTTGGATTTGTAGGCTGTGTTTGTAGGGTGTCCCACTTACACACGCCTAAATTAAACTGGATTTTCAATACTGATCAGCAGTAATGGGGGTGTATAAACGTGCAAGTAGAAGCGGAGATGGGTTCTCTGACAATCGCGGAGCGAAGCATCGAAGAGATTGCGAAGGAAGCAATCCCCCAGATTAGTGTACTCGGGGTAGGCGGCGGTGGATCCAACATCGTCTCCTGGATGAAGCGCGGCATGACCGGTGTAAGAACCTACGCACTCAACAGCGACGCCCAGCACCTCAGCATAACGAAGGCAGACGAGAGGATTCTCCTCGGATATAGGACTACCGGCGGACTCGGATGCGGCGGCTTCCCCGAGCAGGGTGAAGCGGCTGCGGAGGAGAGCACCGTCCAGATCGAGAAGGCCGTCGGGGACTCCAACCTGGTGTTCGTCACGACCACCCTTGGGGGTGGGACGGGAACCGGGGCCTCACCGATCGTCGCCAAGATCTCTAAGGAGCTGGGTGCCCTGACTCTAGGCGTGGTGACGATCCCCTTCGAGGTGGAGGGGACGAGACTCGATAGGGCGAAGGAAGGGCTTCAGAAACTAGTTGACATCTGTGATTCGGTGATAGTCATCGACAACAACAGCCTCAGGAAGATGGCGGGCAACCTCCCCCTCAAGGAGGCCTTCGGAGTCGCAAACGAGCACATAGCGAGGTTCATCAAGAACATGGCCGAGGCGATCTCGGTCCCGGGCCTGATGAACTTGGACTTCGCGGACATGAAGGCCATCATGAAAGACGGCGGTATCTGCGCCATAGGCTTTGGCGAGGGCGCTGGGGACAACAAGGTCGAGGGCGCCGTGGAGAGGGCGCTGGACTCACAGCTCCTAGACATCGGGGACATCAGGGACGCGAAGGGAGCACTCGTCTACATCGACGGCGGGGAAGACATGACTCTCGAGGACGTCAACAGGGCAGGAGAGCTGGTGCTGGACCGTGTATCCTCAAGTGCAAGGGTAACCTGGGGAGCTAGGGTGAACAGCGACCTCGAGGACAAGCTCAAGGCGACGGTGGTACTAGCCGGAGTGGAGAGTCCCTTCCTGAAGGCCAAGCGCATGTCTGTATCGGCTACTGAGAAGCCCAAGAAGGTGCTGGTGGCCAAGAAGGCGGAAAAGCCCAATCCGACGGCGAAGCCCGCGAAGAAGGCCAAGAAATCCATCAAGCTGGCCCGATCGAGTTAACCTTGATGGACCGACATCCGAACAATCAAGTTCCCTTTTTATATCATCATTTTTGACAACAGCCAGTTCAGAGGGGGCTCTATGTAGCGGTTGGTACATGACTCATCATTTTCGTTGGGTGCCCTGTGACTCGAGAATTTCTATCAGAATCTCATACATTCAATTTTACTTTATCTAAGGTCCCAAATTTCTCTAAAACTCATTAAAAAGCCTATATAGGGGTTAATATACGTAATGAGCGTAAACACTTTTAAAATGGTTCTTAGTACCCTAGGAGATTAGATAGGAGGAAATGCGTGATGGACCCCGTCGTTGCCGCTTCGCCTCTTGAGGCGATTCTACAAAATCCGGGCCCCTGGCTCTGCTGGATTCTTCCGATGCTGGGCGCCCTCTCGATGCCGATTCTAGGAAGGATCAACAACAAGGTGAGGGACTACGGCGCAGTGGCGTGGGCTTTCATGGCCGTCCTCGCCGCGGGCTCCATGATCCCGTACCTGTTCTCGGGGAACTATCCCGGGGATGTCAAGATAGCGACGTGGATCAACTTCCCCGGTGGGGCGCCCCTCGATGTGGGAGTCCTCGTCGACGCGCTGAGCGTCATCATCTGCAACGTGGTCGCGTTCATCTCGTTCCTCATCGTAGTCTACTCGACCGCCTACATGCACGGCGACGAGCACCTTACTCGGTTCTGGTTCTTTTTCCTCTTCTTCGTGGGGAGCATGCTTCTCCTCGTCATAGCTGACAACTTGGTCATGACCATGGTGGGCTGGGAAGGCGTCGGAATGTGCAGTTACGGCCTCATCGGCTATTACTACAGGGACGCGAAGGAGAGGTGGCTGGGAGGGCCCGCGCCGACGAAGATGTACCCGCCCTCCGAGTGCGGTATGAAGGCCTTCGTGGTCACAGGGGTCGGCGACGTCTTCATCCTGGGTGCGATCTTCATCATATTCAACTTCGCGGGGACGCTCAACTACCATGACCTGATTCAGACGGCCCCCGAGTGGCTGCCCAAGATGGCTTCGGTCCCGGGCCTCGTCGGCCTGACCGCGATCCTCTTCCTCGGCGGCCCCATCGGCAAGTCCGCCCAGTTCCCCCTCCACGAGTGGCTGCCCGAGGCCATGGCTGGGCCGACCTCGGTCTCCGCCCTCATCCACGCTGCCACGATGGTCAAGGCTGGGGTCTACCTGGTCGCCAGGATGTCCCCGGTCTTCTACATCGGAACCTGGTTCCTCCACATCGCGGAGGCCCAGTGGTACTTCATCGCGATCGCCCTCGTCGGGGCGTTCACCTGCTTCCTCGCAGCGAGCCAGGCCCTCGTCTCCGTGGAGCTCAAGAAGATACTCGCCTACTCCACGGTCAGCCAGATCGGCTACATGATGCTCGGCCTCGGCCTCAGCGGATTCAGCGAGGAGGCCTACATAGCCGGCCTCACGGCGGGCATATTCCACTTGGCGAGCCACGCCCTGTTCAAGGCGGCGCTCTTCCTATGCGCCGGGTCTGTGATCCACGCCCTTGAGAGCATCTACATCTTCAACATGGGCGGCCTCAAGAAGCACATGCCCAAAACATACCTGCTCATGCTCTTGGCGACCATGAGCCTCTCGGGGATCCCGCCGTTTAGTGGGTTCTGGAGCAAGGATGCAGTCTTCCTCTCGGCCCTCGTCGCTGGCACTCCCCTGGCGATGGGGCTCCTCGCGGTGGGGGTCATCTGCGCGGCGATGACGTTCGCCTACAGCATCCGGTTCATAAGCAAGACCTTCCTCCACGAGGAGAGCGAGTACATACACGATATGGAGAAACACGGACACCACGTGCACGAGGCACCCACGGTAATGTGGGGGCCCATCGCGATACTCGTGGGTCTCTTCATCATCATCGGCCTCCTGGGCCTCGTCGGCCTCGTAAGCCCGAGCCTCTCCCCCGAGATATTCATCGAGGAGCGCCTCCACCACGCGGTCGAGCACATCCTCCCGCTCGAGGTGGCTGAAGCACTACACGTGCCCCACATAGGCGCGGGGACGAAGATAACGGGAGCACTGCTGAGCTTCGTCGCCCTGGCAGTGGGAGGTTTCCTGGGCTACAACTTCTACTGGACGAGGAAATGGGACAGCTGGGCGTGGGTGCAGGCGAACGACCTGCGCAAGTCCATACACACCTTCCTCTGGAACAGGTGGTACATGAACTCGACCTTCTACGCAATATTCGTGTATGGCCTGATCGACTTCGGCAAGGGGCTGTTCAACACGTTGGAGAGCCTGTTCTTCGACAAGCTCACAGCCTTCGTCAGCAGCTCCACCATCGACATCGGGAAGGTGCTTAACGTCTTCGAAACCAAGGTGTACGACCCCGCCCTGAACATAGGCGTAGTCAACGTCTTCGTGAACGGAGGCAAGACCCTCTTCAAAGGATTGGAGACGGACATCCTCGACGAAGGCTTGAACAGAGGTATCCCGGCGGCCGCAAAGGGGCTTCACAACCACGTAAAGAAGTTCCAGACGGGCGTCCTATCTTACAATATTATATATATGGTCGTAACATTCCTAGTCCTGATCCTAGGATTCGCATTAATTCAGATGTATGGAGGAATATGAAATGGCAATGCCTAACGTTCTGGCTCTGGTACTCTTGGTACCCCTAGTATCCGCGCCCATAGTATACTTCTTGGGGAAGCAGATGGGCAAGCAAGTTGGATGGCTGGCGACTCTGCCTTTAATTATAACTTTATTTTTGATATCTAGCCTCGCTGTCGAGATTAGCGGCGGTGGCTCCTATAGCGAGAGCTATAGCTGGGCACCAGACGCTGGTCTGACCTTCGGGATGGTCGCAGACGGCTTGAGCATATGGATGTTGATCACGATCAACGTGCTCTGCCTCATGATCTGCATCTACTCCACGACATACATGGAGCACAGATTCCACGAGGAGGAGCATGAAACCGGCGTCCCCACCCCAAAGTCCGCCTACGCGTCATACTATACGCTATACCTCCTATACGCGGTCGGGATGCTCGGAACAGTCATAGCGTCGAACCTCATCCAGTTCTACATGTTCTACGAGCTCATGCTCGTGCCCAGCTGGGCGTTGATCAACAACTATGGATACGGTGAACGGGAGCGCATCGGAATGATGTACTTTATGTGGACCCACGTCGGCGCCGTGATACTCTTGGCGGGAATCCTTAGCAGCTACTGGATAACCGGGAGCTTCGAGGTCTCCGCCCTCAGCGGCGTCGTGGGAAGCCCCATGGCGGGCTGGATAGCCTTCGCCATCCTCATTGGGTTCTTCACCAAGATGGCGGTCTTCGGGATCCACATCTGGCTCCCCTACGCCCACGGCGAGGCGCCCACACCCATCTCAGCGTTGCTGAGCCCGGCGATGATCGGCATCGGAGCGTACGCAGCCGTGAGGCTCGTCGTTATCCCGATGCTGCCGGTCTTCCAGAGCTTCAGCCTCGTCTTCTCCGCTTGGGCCCTGGTGACGATGGTCTACGGCGGCCTGATGGCTCTGGCGCAGGACGACATCAAACGCTTCCTCGCATATAGCAGTGTGAGCCAGATGGGGTACATATTCCTCGGCCTCGCAAGTGCGACGACCTACGGTGTGGCCGGCGCCGTCTTTCACTATGTGACTCACGGCTTCGGGAAGTGTATTCTCTTCGGTGTGGCGGGCATCCTCATGTCGCAGGCTGGCACACGGAGCATCAAGGAGATGGGCGGACTGGCTGACCGCATGCCCATAACGGCGGTCCTCTGCCTCATCGGGTTCTTCTCCATCGGAGGAGTGCCACCGACCATCGGCTTCATGTCCAAGTTCATGATCTTCAGCGGTGTCTTCAGCAGCGCGCTAGCGAACTCGCCAGAGCAGCTGATAATCGCCCTGGTGTCGATAATCATGACTGTCCTAACCGTCGGCTACTCGCTGTGGACCGTGAGACGCATCTTCTTCGGACCCCTACCGGAGCATCTCAAGGATGTGAAGGAGGCCCCGATCACGATGCTCGGACCCCTCGCAGTCTTCGCCCTACTGTCCGTGATAATCGGTATATATCCGAGACTGGTCACGGATTACCTCCTACCCTTCCTTGTCAGCGCTTTCTAGAAGGCGAACTCAACAATTTTTCATTAATTTATTCTGAATATCTCTTCATCTCAGGCGCAAATAGGGGGCCCCAGCCCCGATTTTCCTCGATATAGGTTTCCCTTTTCGAGTTTACACAAGTTTTTTTAATGCTGAGAACGTGTGCATTTAGGAAATGAGCGTAGCTGTCATTGGACCCCCTTCTTTCATCACCTGCTTCGAACTGATCGGAGCGGAGGGCTTCGACGCCAGTACCGGAGAGATAGTGGCGGATACGATCAGCCACATCATTGAGGGGGGCAAGTTTCAGCTCATCATCATACCCGAGCGGTTCGCGGAGCAGACGCGATCCGTCAGGGAACGCGTCATGATTAGGGGGGACATCACGCCGGTGTTCGCCCTCATACCCGACTTCACGATGGAGACCGGGATGAGGATGGAGGAGCTGCAGGCGGTGGTCTCCCTCGCTATTGGGACCAGATTAGAGTTGTGATTGAATGGCTTTGGAAAGAGTAGTATCGATGGGGGAGCGTCTCCAGAGGCTCCTCGACGAGGCTGAGAAAGAGGCTGAAGTGAAGGTCGCCGCTGCTGGGAAGAGGGCGGAAGAGATGGTCGCCAAGGCCAAGACCGATTCTGAACGCAGGCGGACGATGGCTCAGCGCGGCTACGGCATCGACGAGCTCCTCAAGGAAGCCGAGGACAATGCCAAGAAGGAGGCAAACAAGATGATCAAAGACTTCACGAAGAAGGCCGAAACCGTCAAGGAAGTAACCGAGGACAAGATGGAGGCGGCAGTAGCTCTCGTGCTCAGGGAGGTTTTCCCATCATGAGCTCAAAGCCTCTCGATCTGGAAACCCAGCTCATCGAACGCATCATCAAACAGCGGAACAACCAGATCGCCAAGGCTGAGAAGAACGCAAACAAGATAACGAAGTCTGCCGAGGAAGAGGTGGAGAGGATCAAAAAGGAGTCGGAGGCTCAGGTCCTTTCACTTATAGGCTCGGATCTCAGGGCCGTCAGGGACAGGATAGTGGGCAGCGCAGAGCTCGAAGGCAGGAAGATGATGATGCTCTCTAGGCAGGAGCTACTCTCACAGGTCTTCGACGAATCCATGAAGAGGCTTACCAAGGTCGCCGAGGGAAAGGACAAAGTCATTGACTACAAAGGGGTTCTGGTGAAGCTAATCATCGAGACCGCGTCTGGGATAGGCGGCGAAGAGTTCATCATCTCGGCCAACAAGAGGGACTTGGCGTATCTAAAAAAGAACCTGAAGAGCATCCAAAAACAGGTCAGTGACACCGTGGGAGGCGGGGAGATAAAGTTTGACGATGAGCCAATCGATGTGATAGGCGGCATAGTCATGAGGAACAGTGACGGATCGAAGACCTTCCACAACACGCTGGAAGGCAGGCTAGTAAACGTGAGGGGCAGGTTACAGGCCGACGTCGGTAAAATTTTGGAAGTGATCTAGAGTGTCTCTTGAAGGAACAATTGAGAGGATCAACGGGTCCCTCGTCGTGGCCAAGTTCAACGAGGAGCCTAAGATCGGAGACCTCATCGAGGTGGGGAACCTCAGGCTCATGGGGGAGATCGTGCGCCTTAGCGCGGATACGGCGTACATCCAGTGCTTCGAAGTCACCAGCGGCATCAGGCCGGGGGAGCCAGTCATCGACACGGGCAGACCCCTCGTCGCAGAGCTAGGCCCAGGCATCATGGGCGCGATCGTGGATGGCGTCGAACGCTCCGAGACCCAGCTCTGGGAGCTAACGGGCCCCTTCGTGTCCCGGGGGACGAATATCGTCCCTATTAACCGGGAGAAGGTCTGGTCGTTCAAGGCTACGGTGAAACCGGGCGACGAGGTGATAGGCGGTGACATCATCGGGACGGTCCAGGAGACCCCGTCCTTCGAGCACAGGGTGATGGTGCCTCCCAACCAGTCTGGGACGATCAAATCGATAAAGTCCGGGGATTTCACGGTGGAGGACGTAGTCGGGGAGCTGGAGACATCCAGCGGCGTGGTGCCGTTGAGTATGATGCAGATCTGGCCCGTCCGGATCAGGCGCCCAATAAAGGAAAGGTTACCCCTTGAGCAGCCCCTCATAACCGGCCAGAGGGTAGTCGACACCTTCTTCCCCGTCGCCAAGGGCGGGGCTGCGGCCATCCCGGGCGGTTTCGGCACCGGGAAGACGGTCACTCTTCAGCAGATCAGCAAGTGGTCGGACGCGGACATAATCATCGTCATCGGCTGCGGAGAGCGGGGCAACGAGATGGCAGACGTCGTCGCCAACTTCCCGAAGCTTGAGGACCCAAGGAGCGGTCGAAGGCTCATCGAGCGAACTGTCATCGTGGCGAACGTGAGTAACATGCCCGTCTCCGCTAGGGAGGCCAGCATCTACATGGGAGTCACCCTCGGGGAGTACTACAGGGACATGGGCTACGACGTCGCCGTCATGGCGGACTCCACCTCCAGGTGGGCGGAGGCGCTGAGGGACATCTCAGGGCGCCTTGAGGAGATCCCCGCGGAGGCCGGATTCCCCGCCTACCTGTCGGACAGGATAGCTCAGATCTATGAGAGGGCCGGCCGTGTCGTCACGCTGGGCTCCGGCAGGAACATGGGGAGCCTAACGCTTCTGGGAGCGGTCTCGCCACCTGGCGGAGACTTTAGTGAGCCCGTCACCACCCACACGCTGAGGTACATCGGAACCTTCTGGGCGCTTGACACCGAGCTCGCGTACAGGCGCCACTTCCCCGCCATCAACTGGCTCAGGAGCTTCACCAGGTACATGGAGGTCGCCGCCCGATGGTGGTCCCAGTTCAACCCCGAATGGGAGAGCGTTCGCGCTCAGGCGCTGAGGCTTCTCGAGGAGGCGTCGGAGATCGAGGAGACCGCCCGCATCATTGGTGAGAAGGCGCTCCCCGACGAGCAGAGGCTGGTTCTACTCATGGCGGAGATGCTGAGGGAGGGCTTCCTCGTGCAGAACGCATTCCACGAGGTCGACACCTACTGCGAGGCGGAGAAGCAGTCCGCCCTCCTTAAGGTGATCATCGACTTCTACAACTCCGTGGAACCCCTCATCCGGGCGGGCGTGCCCATCGAGAAGATCAGGGAGATGGACGTGGTCACGGAGCTGCTACGCCTCAAGGAGAGGCAGGGGACGGAGCCGATTAAGAATGCCTACGCCGCGATAGAGACGCAGAAGAATGAACTTGCCGAGGAGTACGAGGTGGATATCCAATGACCTATGAAGAAGCTGGATTACTCTACAGGACTACAAGCGAGATCCGTGGGCCAATCCTCATGGTTGAGGGGATCAAGGGCGTCTCATATGACGAGCTAGTGAGGATCACGAGGCCGAATGGGGAGGAGGTGACGGGATCCGTCCTGGACGTCTCCCGGGACTGGGCCATGGTCCAGTGCTTCGGAGACACCAGCGGTATGGACCTCAATGTGAGCATTAGGTTCACCGGTGAGACCCTGAAGATCCCGATGTCGGAGGAACTGATAGGCAGGGTCTTCAGCGGCAGCTTCCAACCCCTCGACGGCATGCCCGCGCCATTGAGCACAGACATGAGGGACGTGAACGGCGGTACTATCAACCCAGCCGCTAGGGACGTGCCCAGCGAGTTCATCCAGACGGGCCTCAGCGCTATCGACGGCATGAACAGCCTCGTCAGGGGGCAGAAGCTCCCCATCTTCAGCGAGTCAGGCCTCTCCCACAACATGATGGCGGCCCAGATCGCTAGGCAGGCCACGATCCCCGGGAGGGAGCAGGACTTTGCCATCGTCTTCGGCGCCATGGGCATCAAGAACGAGGAGGCCGACTTCTTCAGAGGGGAGTTCGAGAAGACCGGCGCCCTGAGCAAGGCCGTCTTGGTCCTGAACCTCGCCGAGGACCCCCCCATCGAGCGCATCGTCACACCGAGGATCGCCCAGACAATCGCCGAGTACCTCGCTTTCGACATGGGAATGCACGTCCTCGTCATACTCACCGACATGACCAACTACGCCGAGGCCCTCAGGGCCATCAGCATCGCCAGGGAGGAGATCCCCACCCGTAAGGGGTACCCCGGCTACCTCTACAGTGACCTCGCAACGATATACGAACGGGCGGGGAGGATCACAGGAAAAGATGGCTCGGTCACGCTGATGCCCATCCTCTCGATGCCCGCCGGCGACATCACCCACCCCGTCCCGGACCTTACAGGTTACATCACGGAGGGGCAGCTCATCCTCCAGAGGGAGCTCTCCCTAAGGGGCATCTATCCACCCATGAACGTCCTCCCCAGCCTCTCCAGGCTCATGAAGGACGGTATCGGAAGGGAGACGACCCGTGAAGACCACAGTGACGTCTCCAACCAGTTGTACATGGCGTACGCCGAGGGCACCAGGGCCCGTGGTCTCGTCAGGATCGTCGGAGTCGTCGGGCTGAGCGATAGGGAGAGGACTTGGCTTCAGTTCGCCGACAGGTTCGAGAAGGAGTTCATCAATCAGGGTCCCTACGAGAACAGGAGCATAGAGCAGACCCTCGAAATCGCTTGGGACCTCCTCTCAATCCTCCCTGAAGACGATTTGATTCGGGTTAGAGAGGCTTACATCAATAAGTATCACCCTGCTCACAAGAGTGATTGATTGCCTTGTCCGTGACGACCGGAGTCCGGCCCACGAAGGGCTACCTCATGGAGATGAAGAGGAGGATAGGCTTCATCGAGCGGGGGACGGAGTTCCTTAAGCTGAAGAGGGACCACCTCGCCAAGGAACTCACCTCCTCGATAGACGTGCTGAAGGGTCGTCGGAGTCGCCTCCTGGAGAACCTCAGGGTCGCCTACAGGGCAGTCACCGCCGCGAACATCTCGCTGGGCCCCATCGAGGTGAGGAGCCAGGCCAGCTCCCTAAAGACGGGTCTAAAGCTCGAGGTTCTGCCCCGTGCCGTGATGGGCGTCAGATACCCCTTCATCAAGGTGGAGACGGAGCCCCAGATCACAGGTGAGCTTGACATCACCCTGAGCGAGGCGGCGGAGAAGGTCCTCAGCATTCTTGATGACATACTCCAGCTTGCTGAATTCGAGGCCCGGGTGGAGAGGATTGCGGACGAGCTGGGGAAGACGAACCGGAAGGTGAACGCGCTGGAGAACACGATCATTCCCAGCTATAGGCGGGTCATAAAGTTCATCGAGGATAAGCTCGACGAGGAGAGCCTCGAGGAGCTCGTTAGGATGAAACTCATCGGGGGTGCACTCGCACGACGTCGAGAGTGAGCCCAGGCCTCTCGTACGTGGTCATCAGAAGCCATGCTCTGCTAGCGGACCTCCTGACCCCGGAGCAGATGCGCGCTCTCGCCGGGCAGGAGAGCTTGGAGGGCTTCGTGGAGATATTGGCTGAGACGCCCTACGGTCATATAGCTATCGAAGAAGAGGGTGACGCCTCCATAGCCCTGGAGAAGGTGTTCTACGAGAAGTTCATCTCCAGAATGATGGGGATTGTGGACCTAGCGCCCATAGATATTGGCGACTTCCTTCAGTCTTATTACTATATTAGGTTCGAGGTCATCAACCTGAAGAGGATAATCAGGGGAAAATACAGTGGCCTTCCAGGCACCGATGTACTGAACTCCCTCATACCCATCGTTCCCTACAGGGTCAAGAGCTACGAGGAGCTCGTCGAGGCGCCAACCTTCGAGGAGGCGATCCGCAGTCTGGAGGGCACGCCTTACGCCCCCCTCATCTCAAGCCTAGAGCTATCAGAGAGGTACAACGCCCTCTGGCCAGTCGAGATCGCGTTGAACCACCTGAACGCCAGCGTGATATTCAAGTCCCTAGAGCATCTTCCTCAGAGTGCCAGGGACATCGTAAGAAGGATAGTGCAGGTTGAGGCAGACGTTGAGAACTTCCTCGTCGCAGTGAAGCAGAGGGGAGCCGGGGAGAGAGCTCATAGTGCTGAGGAGATGTTCCCGGCAACATACGGGATAAACCTCGATAAGCTGAGGGAGGCGATGGAGACCGACGACATCAGTGCTGTCATCCGGGGGCTGGGGCATCCCTACGACGAGATACTTGCACCTATCTACGAGGGTGACGTGGCGCTTATCAGGAGTCGCCTCAGGCAGCACATATATAAAGTCGCCAAGAGGGGGCGGATTGCGAACGATTTTGGCTTCAACGCCGTGATGGCCTATCTCGTCTTCAGCGAGATAGAGAAGGACGACCTTGTGGGTATCGGATGGGGGATAACCCAAGGGATCACGTCCGAAGACATATTGAACTATCTGGCCATCCCTAACTTCGTTTAAATTCTTTAAAACTTTTTTTCAATCGAACTCTGTTTCTGGAGTTCATTAACTGAAGAACTACAGAGGCGGGCAGCATAAATTTTTTCAATTATTTAAAAATGAAGAAAATGAGGGATTGCCGAAATGGCAGCTAACCTATGAGCAATATCGCCACAATCAATCCATAAATGGCCAGACCCTCTCCGAGAGCGACGAATAGAAGAGACCAGATCGAAAGCTCTGGCTTCTCCATGAGCATCTCTGCGCCAGCCTTCACGGCCGTCATGATGCAGATGGCGGCGCAGAACGCCGAACCAACCATGGTCAAAGCTCCCATGAGAAGAGGCCAAGCAGTTTCAGGTATCATACTACTTTCACCTCCTCCTCCTGACATTATTAATCCTGTGCCAAGCACAATCACTACCGCTGTTAAAATCCCCCATAAATTCATTGTACCCATCGTGGATTTTATGCTCTCCTCGTCTCCTCCGCTCTTGGCTGCCGTTGTCACCAGTATCAGTCCAAGCATGGACGTGACACCCAGTATCAAGATCACCGAAGAAGAGACTTGGTCAGTTAGTAGCATTAAACCCGATAGGAGGCCGACGAAGATCAGTAGAGCACCGAATAGGTTCAGAACCGTGCCCCATACCGAAGACCTGTTCTTCTCAACTGCCGTCGAAGCGTTGATTATAGAACCCTGCGTCATGCACCATGCAGCTGCAAGGATGCTGGCAACGATGGTTGCCGCCGCAGCAAGGAAGTCCGCGATCTTAACCGCCTCCTGTGTAATCGCTGCATATGGGGGCGACTACAGTATTCATTTGTTATGTCCCACCTTGTTCTCCTTGTAATGCATTATACCCCATATAAGTTTTTTTTTGAGAAGAGCAAATTTGATTAAAAAGGGGTTGAGGCGGGTCTACTTCTGCCTCGTGTATCGTCTGAAGGGCCTGAAGGGGACCCCGTCGCCCTGATAGAACTTGCCCATGAATTCGTAGTATAGAAGCCTCAGCGACTGTACGCCGCTTGACATGAACTCAAAGCTCAGCGCGATGAGGTTCATCAGGATCAGGCTCGGGATGTTCCCCATGAATGCAGAGAGCTGGTGAGCCGCTCCCGCGAGGCTCGCGTGGGCGAGGGCGAAGGCGACGATACGTAGGAAAGAGAACAGGTTGGCGAGCCCCTCAACGAAGGTCATAAGGAGAGCCCCAACGCCCTCGCCGACCACCTCAAGGCTGAAGTGCCCCCCTGCAACGGCCGATATGATGGGCTCGAACATAGAAAGGGCCATACCTCCTAACATGACGAAGAAGCCCCAGTAGCCGAAGACGCCCATGAAGTCGTTGGTTCTGATGAACTCCATGGCCGAAAGGTAGAGGCCGATGATGAAGCAGATCATGCCGAGACCGTGCTCCCCTAGGACGCCCCACTTGTGCCCCGCCTTCCACTGATTGATGGCTCCGAGGACGAGGCCGAACACTATTTCGGCGGCGGCGATCCTGAACACCCATTTCATGAGGGTGGTTGTCTGCGTCACCGGGTTCGGCATGAATTGATGGTGGTGGAACAGAGCACCCTCCACGAGGAAGATCGAGTCATAACCGAACCCGAAGATGATGGCGAAGATCCCCATCGGTATGAAGAG
>Ga0307379_10002216_pt1 | contig 29116 bp, 24 predicted proteins | sample UN2MG_FD_202237 | JGI IMG/M metagenome (GOLD analysis project Ga0307379, IMG submission 202237) | Soil microbial communities from Risofladan, Vaasa, Finland - UN-2 | ecosystem: Environmental > Terrestrial > Soil > Coastal area > Acid sulfate soil | place: Finland: Risofladan, Vaasa | collected...
AATATATCTTTCAAGTTTTTTTCTACTAAAGAGATGGGATATTTTTTTTTATGTGCCCATACTTTTTTTTGAGAGGAATCAAAAATTTCCGCAGATAGCCCTAAGGCTGTTTTTAATTGATTTTCCTCTTGTACAAACCAGATGTTCTTATAAGGAATCTCTATTTGAATAATCAGCTTACCTTCTTCAACTTTCTCTATTTTTAAATCGAAATCGAAAATCGATTCTTTACCCTTCGTCGCTATTTGTGATTTTCCTTGCTTTTGAGCTTTATTAATTTCAGATATTTGTTGCGCACCAAGCGGTTCTAATTTATAGTCGCCGTTCCATGCGTAATCAATAAAAACGATAGGGAAAAAACCGTAATACCATATTTCCATTGGTTTCCCATAAAAAGTGTATCCTCTCGGATATTGTTCTCTTTGATCAGGAGGCCCGATCAGAACGTAAATTCTTCCTCTATCTTGGAGCCAGCCTGAGGTTCCTCCCGCTCTAAAGAGTCTGTTTGCCTCTTCAATTCTGGTAAAATATTCTTCTTTAAACTCATTCTCTTCCGTATAAGGGTCAGGATCTCTCTTTTTCCAGAATTCTTCAATGAAATTTTCTCTATCTGAAGGGGGAAGGCTAAGAAAGGTTTTTCGCTCTTGTTTAGTGATGATATATCTCACGTTAGATAGAAATTCCTTGCTTTCCAGGTCTAAAAGATTTTCTAATCTATAAGGTGCACATGATTCAATGAATAGGGAGCAGAGGAAAAATAGCAGGCAGTAAGCAGTATATCGGAGAAAGAAAGAAAAAAAATTATCTGTATGGCAAACTGATTTTTTCACCTTTTTTCCTTTATTGATTGCACTAGATTCTTTAATCTTTCTTGTTGAGGGTTGAGTTCCAAAGATTTTTCCCAGGCAATCAAAGCCTCTTCTTTGTTACCCACTTTATAATAGCACTCTCCGATGGAATTAAGAACCTGGAGATTAGTCCCGTAATAAGAAAGATAGTCTTTATAATAAGAAATGGCTTGGGCAAATTCGCCCAGGATCTGGCAAGATTGCCCTAAAATGACCAAAAATTTATGTCTATTTTCATTCTGTAAAAATGGAATAGCCGTCTGTATCACTTTTTGATATTCCTTAGCTATAAAAAGTGCCTGGCAAAAATCAAGGGCAAATTTAATTGAATTTGGGTCCTTTCGATACGCTTTTTCCAACAAAGATCTAGCATTTTGAATATCTTTTTTGTTTAAAAACTGAGTCCCTAAGATATTTAGGTATACAGGATCATTAGAGGATGGCATGGGTATAGAGAGAATCCATGGCCTCGGCAAATAGGCAAGCGCAGTAATGTAAAAACGGCTTTGTTCAAAAAGGATTTCCTGCTTATCTTTATTAAAAAGAGTAACTCTAATTATGTAATTGGCAGGGGAAAGATTCTCCAAGGAAAATTCTTCAAGAAAATTAATTTTATCAGGGCTTTCTTTTATGTTTTTTATCATCGAATGAATTTTTTCGTTTTCTTTGAATATGGAGTATTCCAAAAAGCCATTTTCTTTAAGTTCCTTATCTAAACCAAAAATTTGAAAGAAGAGATAAAGCTTGGAGTTATGAGTAAAATCATTGCGAGGTGACGGGACAAGTTGGATGTCATCTATCAGAAAGGGTTTGTTTTTTCCTGCGTATTTTGAACCTTTAATCATCCTGTTCGCTAATAACAGATAACTCATTTGAAGAGACAAAGCTTTTGGGATTGCAATATCTTTCTCTACCGAAGTAAATTCTCTAGAAACAGTATTTTTTAGGAGCACATTGAATTTGTAATGCCCTGCTGCGAGAGGAAATGTGTCCTGATAACTGAATAATTTTGTTTTTATCTTATTTAACTCCTCCTCATTGAATTCAATGGGAATTGTTTTTTCATATTGGTAGATTGAATTTCCCTTCAGGTCAGAGATTTTCCCGTTGATCTTTAGGGTGGTATAAAACTTGTTTTCAATCTGTTCTAGGGAAAGTTTCTTTGGTTCAACGAGATAATGAACAAAGAAAATTCCAGATTTATCTTTAATGACATCGACATAAGAATCGTTATCTATATAGTTGGCCGTGTATTCCACTTCGACAATATCTTTGTATCTGAGTAATTTTTCAGCATAGATATCTTTTACTTTTTTATGCGGAGCAGTGGGGATTTTGCCTGAAATGAGAACCTCCGAGGCAATGGAAGGGGAGAGAGTGTGTCCTGTCTCCCCGGGAATCAAAGAGAGGGAAACGCTGGCTATATTGGGTTGGATCTGAAGAAGCTCGTTATAGGCGGCAATATAATTTGTTGGGTCTCCCTTGTAGTGAATCAATAAATGTTGAGGGCCATATTTCACGGGGCTGTATAACTCAAACTCGCCTATGCCTGCCTTTTTAAAAAAAACGACGCTAAATGAGTTGGGAAGCCCATATTCGATCATGCCCTCGTAGAACCATATTATGACAGGATAGACCTCAGAGAGGTTTTCATGCTGCTCAGCATAAGATGGTTCACCCAAGGTGATATAAATTCTGCCCATGTCTGATCTCCAGCCAGGTCCAGGCGATTCCTTCCCAAACCGTTGGTTAGCGAAAGTGATGCGACGGTAATGCTCTTTTTTAAACTCGTTTTCAACAGTGTTTGGATTAGGATCTCTTTGTCTCCAAAAAGCTTCAATGAACAGGTTCCTTACTCTATCGTTATCAAGCTGAAGAAAAACTACTTTTTCTTTGGGTGTTATGATATAGACAACCTCTTCTTCTAGCCATTTCCTGTATCCTTCAGGAAGATCTTTGGCTTTTCTTTTAGAAGCCAAAATATCCGAAGCACTAAAAAGGAGAAGGGCAAGGATAGAATAGAAGAAAATTTTCCCTTTCATCGAATATTATTATTATAGATTTTAATCCTGATTAAATCAAGATAAGTGGATTCCTCTGATCCATCTGGAACTTTCCTTGAGAAAAGAATAGGAAAATATTTTTTATAAAGAAATATAACGATGTTATTTCTTGATGGCTTTAAGTATGGCTTTTTTTAATTTAGGATTAGTTTTAGCTCCATTGGCCTCTGCATGATTCAGGCAGTCCAGGGCCTTTTGATACTGCTTTGCCAGATAATACAAATTGGCAAGATTATTGTATGCATCTCCGTGTCCGGGGTTTATTTTTATCGCTAAAAGATACTGCTTCTGCGATTCCTCAAATTTCTTCAATTTATACAAGACATTCCCATGTATAAAAAAATAATCTCCTGGAATTTCCTCAGTGCTAGGCACGGGCTCTGTTAACCTGCTATTTATGATGCTGATTTCATTTTCTAGTGAGGAAATTGCCTGTTCGTATTTTGTTTTATCTTCCTCGCTTTTAGCAGCGGACAATTGGCCTTTATAACTTTGGAGCCTGGATTTTGCATCATCTTTTTGTTTTCTGAGCTTGTTCTGGTATTCCTCGTAGGCAAAGGCAAACATCTTGTTCATAAATTCAAAATTGGCCTTGGCCTCTTCGATATGCTTCAAAGCCTGGTTGCTGTCTCCTTTTCTTAAAAAAATGATGGATAGAAAGAAGTGCGCATTATGATGCTTAGGGAATATCTCCAAACATTTTTTCATTTCCTTTTCTGCCTTTTTGTAATTTCCTCGAGCATAATATTGCTTCCCTTTTTCAAAATTCTTGATGGAAACCTTATATTTCTCATAAAGCTTTTTTTCAACCATATAAAAATCTTTCTGGGCAAAGCTAACGCGACCGGCTAAAAGAAAAATGAACACAATCAAAGTGACATAAATTCGCTTTTTAAAGAGTCCGCGGTTTTCTTTCATCTTCTTTCCCCTTATTTTTCTTTTATCATAAACACTACTGTTCTGTCCATACTTTGTGTGAGTGAGCTTATCTATAAGCTGTGAATAAGGCCGCCTTGAAAACAGGAATGATCTGGCGAGCTTGACATAACCCTCTGTTTGTCGGAAAGGGGCAGTCTATTAAATGTATTTATGATAGTAATGTTTTTTTGGGAAATCTTGAATAGACTTAAAGATTCGTCTCTTTAACCTCAAAATCAACTGTTTTCTTCAACGAACTTCCGGTCACCTTATCCTCGATGTCCACATGAAGTGTGTAGGTTCCTGCTTCTAGATCGTGCTGTTCTCTCCTCTCGCTCTCTTCCGATTTTATCATAACCGACTTTTTCAGCGGTAAAGGCTGGCTGACAATAGGAGATTCGTAGTGGGCTGTTAGATAACGGATGATCTTTTCTTCTCCTTTGGTGATTTCAAAGTTGACGTCAATATTGTATTTCTCTCCTTCTTCAGGGGTTGCTCCAAAGATGAAGAAGAAGATGTCCAAGTTGTCGCCGATAGAGAAGAGATTCTCGACTTTGGGAGTAATTTGAAGAACAGAATAGATGAAAAACTCTTTTTGAACTGAGGCTGTCGTCTGAGGAGAGGGCAATCTCTTGATTGCTGAGACAAAAAATATGGGAGTTGTCATGAGTTCCTCTGGGGCGGCCATATTAGGGATCGAAAACTCGAAGTACTGAGTGCCAATTTTTTCCAAATCTAAAGAAGCAATGGCCACGGAGAGGAGATAATTGCCGGGAGGGACAGGATAGCCGGTCGAGTAGATTTCTTCTTTGTCGGGCTGGTAGGATTCGTCTTCAACCTCGAGTCTGAGAGGGATATAGACTTCTCTGATAACTTCTTTTGGCGTATTGTTTTCAAGGCGGTTAAATTGGAGAAAAACATGTCCGCTAGCCTGAAAGCGGCTTGGAAGGCCTTCGGTTGGAAAAGGTTTTTCTGTCTTTTCCTTTTCAGGTTTTTTTTCTTCTGCCATAATAGGGGAAAAACCGAGATCGGCGTTTTTGACTTTAAAATAGAAGACACAGTGAAGGTTTTGTTGAGATGGAAGGTAGGTATGCCATATGATAGAGAAGGGAATATCCAGGCGAGCTTCACGCGTTTTTATCCCTTCTTCGAAGAAAGATTTGACTTTATCAGGAATGATAATGACGTCAGGTTTTTCTTCTTGTTTCTCTTTTTGAAAAGTAAGGCAAGGGGACGGCAGAAAATGCAGGATGCAAAAAAGGATTAGCACAGGGACGATAAAATGTTTCACTTTTATTTTTCCTCCTCTTCTGGAACCTTGCCAGTTCAAAGGATAAATTTTTGGTTTGTCATCGAATCGTGATTTTTTGATTAATGATCTTCCTCATGAATGAACTATTAATATAACAGAACGATATATTTTTTTCTACACGTATTTCCTATTATGAGCATCCTTTTTCTCATCATGAAATAAGGATTACAGATCAGACTGGGTGGGCTGAAAAAAATCTATATCAAATATCAATATGGATTTCAGGGCTCGTCCTTATAGCTGAGAGTTGGGCTGTTTTTTTACTACTGTCTCGTTCTCGTGGCTATTGACCTGGCTATTTTGAGTGTGATAAGCTCACTCAGCTATTTCAGAGGGTGATAGTTTAGATAAAACGTGGTGGATTTGCAGAAAGCATCAAAAGAAAATTCTTATCAATTTAAATATCAATCCATGGATTTCAGAAAAAAGTGGCAGTTCAGAAAATATCCTCTATCACCCGGACTGCTTCACTGCTACTTTCTGCTTTTGATGCTTTAGACGTCTGAAGACATGTTCTACTGGGCCTGAAACAATATTTATAGAAAAATAGATCGGAAGCAAAATCTTTGGAAACAAGACCACACTGGCAAAGATGATGACGTAGATAAATGCTGTTCTGAGGGCAATTCTCTTCTGAGGATTGAAATATAAAAAATTTCGGTATTTTATACGGCTGACCATACACCCAGCCACAAAGATAATTAAGAAGGCAATAAAGAAAGAATGGAGCTTTACATTTAGAGGTTGAGGTTTAACGAAGACGATGGCCGCAAGGAATAATGAAGCTGAAGGAACGGTTAATCCAACGTAGTACTTCCTATCCGGCTTGAATTTTTGAAGAATGTTGTAGCGCGCTAAGCGGAGCATTCCTCCTGCAAGGAATACGAAGCTAAAAAAGATGCCAAAGCTTGCGGGATGGATCCAGAAGAATCCCCAGAAATAAATGAGGAAAGAAGTTGCAGATCCAAACGAAATAACATCCGCAAGAGAGTCAAGTTGAATGCCAATCTCTGTGGTTGTTTTTGTTAATCGAGCCACAATCCCATCAAAGGCATCCATCAGAGCGGCTATAAAAATCCAGAAAGCTGCCCATTTGTATTTTCCATGAAATGTGGATAGGATACTCAGATATCCAAAAAAAACATTCACCACTGTCAGGAGATTTGGCAAAAGATAAAGTTCAGTCCGTCTGTGGATTGTTTGCATCATACACCTCTGCGATTTCTGTTATTCCTGCTTTAACTTTTTGGTTCAATGTTACTTTTATTTGAATATCTTGTGGAAGATAAAGATCAACTCTCGAGCCAAAATACATCAGGCCGATCTTTTGCCCTCTTATCACCCTCTCGCTCTTTTTCACAAAACATTTTATGCGGCGGGCAGCAAAGCCAACGATCTGTTTGACTAGAATTTTAGCCTGGTCCCCTTCCAGGAATATCGATTTGTATTCATTTTCCAAGCCGGCCTCTTCTTTATAAGCTTTGAAGAATTTGCCTGGCTTATATTCAAGCTCCCTAACAAGACCAGAAATGGGTGCTCTTGTTATATGAACATTAAAAATTGACAAGAAAATGCTGACGACCGTAACCGGAGAGGAAAATTCTGGACAAGATTCGACATTTTGAATCTTCAAAATCCTGCCATCAGCAGGAGAAAGCAACCCGTCTGAATTCTGAGAAGAGCGGCGGATTGGGTCGCGGAAGAAAAAGCAAAAAGCAGAAGTCAAGATTATTGAGAAGCCAAAAAAAATCCACCAGCCCGCAAGAAAAGAGAGAATCGATAAAACCAATGAAGGAATAATAAAAGGAAGGCCCTCTTTTGTTACTCTCATCGAAGTCTAAAAGATGGGGTTTTTACTCCTTATCCTAACCAAAATCCATTATTCGATTATTATTTATTACACAGGTTAAAAGAAAAAATCAACGAATATTATCAAAAACTTTTTAATTGACTATGAGGTTTGACTCTGATATTAAGGAATAATTAAAAAATTAATAAGGGTTAGGTCGTGATTTTTCTTATCGCACTTTTAGTTGGGTTTCTGGCAGCTATTCCCGTTGGACCACTTAACATTTTTGCTGCCTCACAAACATTAAAGCACAACTTCCTTCACGGACTCTTGGTTGGATTAACATCTTCTCTTCTGGACATCATTTTCTGTTTTATCGCTCTAACTGGAATGACCCAAATCTCTTCGTTTATAATCCAATTGGAATCTCCATTAAAATTAATCGGAGCGGGAATTCTGATTGTTATCAGCATCAGGCTCTTGATAAAAAGGGAATCACTCCAAAGCACACGGCCTTTCAAAAGCCCTGCCGGTGCATACTCTAGACCAGTTTTCATAAGCTTCTTTCTCTACACCTCTAATCCGACACTCTATGCCTTCTGGTTCGCCATTGCTGGCATTGTGACTGCTCATCGATGGCTAAAGCCTGGCCTTTGGCAACCGACTATCTTTGCTCTCTTCTGCGGAATAGGGAGCATCATTTGGTACTTTTTACTTGCCAAATATGTTTCGAAATATCGACATTTCTTCATGCCAAAAGCTCAAAGCAGAATCATAATTGGCCTGGCTGTATTACTGATTGGCTTTGCAGCATTCATCTTGGCCACGCTGCTCTTTTAGTTTATCAAGCTTGAAAACGAATCTCTCATTCGCTCCTCAGACAATGGGACGATCGACATCGAGAAGGCTGTCCTGATGGGAGGTGAAGTCTAGTTCGTAGAGTTTGAGCGTTGGTTTGTTTTTTGACCTACTGTCTCGTTCTTGTAGCCATGTGTTCGTTCAGATTGATTAGTGACACCTTAATCAATGATAATTGAACTTTCAATTAAGCTCAATACTCCAAGACGAAGTTGTATGTTCTATTCTTTTGGCAGAATCGTTAATTCTGATGCGACCTGAATTCCTGAAGCTACTTCGGGGATGATGCCAAATTTGACATAGATGGGATGGATCATTTTTTTCAACTCAGGAAGCTTTTTGGTGAAGATAAGAGCACCAAGAACACATGAGATGCCACCTATGATTAAAGTGTTGGGCACACCTATCCGACTTGCCAATCCTCCCGCTAATAAGCTACCAAAAGGCGCAGTGCCGAAAAAAGCCATCGCATAGAAACTCATCACCCGTCCGCGTTTGTCATCGTCGACAATTGTTTGTAAAATCGTGTTGCTTGAGGCCATCTGCATGATCATTCCCAGACCCGTTATAAACATCAATGCCAGAGAAAGCCAGAAGACACGGGAAAAAGAAAAGGCTATGAGTCCGGTGCCAAAAATTGCCGCAGACAGAGGAATGATTTTCTCCAGCCCCAAAACGCTTTTTCTGGAAGCAAGATAAAAGGCTCCAACCAGAGCGCCTATACCCGAAGCTCCCATAAGAAAGCCGAACGTGTGTGATCCACCATGCAGTATCTCCTTGACGAAAACAGGCATCAGCACCGCGTAAGGCATTCCCATCAGGCTTACCAAACCCAACAGCAGGAGGGGAAACCTGATGGGGGGAAAACCAAAGGCATAAGAGAGCCCTTCCTTCAACCCTTGCCATACCCTGGTATTCTGTGGTTTATTTTTTGGGGCAGAAACATTCATCAATAACAGTGAGGCAATAACGAAAAGGTAGCTTAAGCCGTTAAGAAGGAAGCATATGCCTTCCCCCACGGCAGCGATCAATACTCCAGCTATGGAAGGTCCCAGAAGCCTTGCGCTGTTGACCATTGAGGAGTTTAAGGCAATCGCATTCCCCAATTCCTCTTTGCGTTCCACCATCTCTATCACAAATGACTGACGGGCAGGCATATCAAAGGCATTCACGCAACCAAGGGAGGCCCCTAAAAGGATGATATGCCAGACCTTAATGCCTCCGCCAAAAAAGAGAATCGCCAGGACTAGCGCCTGTATCATAGCCAGTATTTGAGTAACGATCAAAATGCGATGGCGATTCCATCGGTCGGTTACCACGCCAGCAAAAGGAGACAACAGGAAGGTGGGAATTTGGCCGGTAAAGGCGACCAATCCCAATAAGAATGGGGAACCACTAAGCCGGTAGACCAGCCAGGGCAAAGCGATTCGTTGTATCCAGGTGCCGATCAGCGAGATGCTCTGTCCTCCGAAAAAAAGCCGGTAATTTCTATATCGGAGCGAACGAAACATTATTTTAAGCCCGCCAAGCTTACCTGGGTGAAGTGTGCCAGATTTCCTTTTCATTTCAAATCGGTTCCTTTCTCTTGTTAAATTTCTTTTATATGTTTGGCATTTGAAACATCTGCTGAGGCCTGGCGGCAGCGGATATGGGCGTTGCTTTTCCGCGAAGTAAAGTGTAAATGCCTTATAATTAATACAACCTGCAGCAATGTCCTCTAATCCATTCCTAAAGTAGTTATTATATCAAAACTGAATAAAACTCTCCCCTCCAATGTTCACCTTGGATTACAAAAAGAACGTTGACGCCCGATCAGGGAAGTGACGTTAAATTATTTATCCAGATCTCACACTCCCAAGCACTGAACTGGGTCAGATACATTAGTGACACATAGAATTAGAGAATAATGTTAGAATTTGTAGTAAGCTCATTCAGGGATGTCAGTGGGTGATAATTTAGATAAAACGTGAGGGATTTATGGCAAACACCAAAAGGAAATTCTTATCAATAACGGACTTTTTCCGGGGAGATTTATAAATCTTCTTCTCCCCTTACACCCAAAAGACATGCACATATGAGTTTCATGGTTCTCTTTGAGAATATTATCCGATCCTGCCGGAATAAGTTTTTGGCGACCTTCATTCTTCGGGCTGATCGACTCTCAGGAACGCACCAGGTGCAATGTACCTATGAGCCATTTCAGTCTCCAGTATAAGGATTAGGCCTTATTGGAAAATGACAGGCCTGTCTAATCAAACATACAGCTCATTATAATCATCTCATCTTGGGACGAAGCTGAAGACTAAATTACTTCTTGCGTTGAAGCGTCACTTTTCGCACACCCTTCACCTGGCGAAAATTGGCACCTTGGCTTAGGCAATTGAGTACTCGATCACGATCGGTGACGATAGAACCGGATATAGCATCGAATCCATAATCAAACAATACTGTCGATAAAGGAGTACTTGGGCCAAGCATCATCCTGTAGGCGCCGGGTGCAATGAGATTCATGATACCTCCCAATGTATGGTTAATCAATGTCGTGCTGGTTATGGCAACTACCTCAGCCTGCGGGAGAAGAGTCTCGATCTCATTGCTTGTCATATCCCCTGCACTGCCGCGTCCCGGGAGTTTAAAGACCCACAATTTTTTAGCCTTTGCTTTAAGACCCTTGACGAATGGGAAATGTCCGATAACCGCTATCCTTTTTCCTTCTCCTTGTGAGCGGATTTCGTCTTCGGCATTCAAGTCAACACACAGGGGCTCATCAATAGGCAAAATCGAATTTATGGCAGCGATTCCAATCGAAGCCTCCAGGATTCGGCTGGATAGGGATAATTTTGCCAATGCTCTTGCGCCAATTGGAAGAAGATTCCCAGCGGATTCCACCTGGTGGCCTTCAGAGGGAAGGATGGAGGTTGCCATGGTGGAGGCAAGGCCGCAGCGAAATGAAGTGACCGCTGTCCAATAGACACAGGTACGAATATCCGATACTTTGGAATCGGAATGTATAGAGGATAGGATGTCTTTCAGTAAAGCTTGCGTCATCTCCATTAGTCCTCTCTGATCCCCCAGACAGAGCTTATAACACAGGAAAAATTCGCAGTCAACCGCCCAGGACCGATGTGTCAATGCCATGCAATAATGTCCTGTTTTCTGCCACGTGAAAATGTCCGGTTCTTAGCAAAGTAAAAATGTCCGGTTTTCTCATTCTATAAATCCTCTCTAAGTGCCAATTGTGATGAAGGGAAGGTGGATGCCTTTTCCACGGATGATCAGCTGGAATTCACCTTGATTTTTTTCTTTCCTAGCTATACCTTAAGTTTTAGAAAACATATCAATATCAAAAGGAGGATTTAGCAATGAAACAAAAGTTCATTTTCCCTGCCATCCTTTTACTCTTGATTTTATTGTCGGTTAACCAATGGGCTGAGGATAACTGCTCAAGCTTTTTGGTGACAAAAGGAGCCTCAAAAGACGGGTCGGTCATGATCACCTATACCTGTGACGGGGAATTCCTTCCCCATCTTGAATATATTCCTGCTCAAGACTATGATCCCGGCTCAACCGTAAAAATCAGGGGGAGAGACGGCAAAATCAGGGGAGATGTCAGACAGGCCCCCCATACTTATGCCGTTGTCGGCTTGATGAATGAACACCAGCTGGCTATCGGTGAAACAACTTTCGGTGGCCGCAGGGAGCTGCGAAATCCGGACGGTCTCCTTCATTATTTCTTTTTGATGAGACTTGCCCTTCAGCGAGCCAAAACTGCCAGGGAAGCCATTAAAGTCATGGCTGAACTGGTCGAGGAATACGGGTATGCGAGTACAGGGGAATCCTTTTCCATTGCTGATCCCGAGGAAGCTTGGATCATGGAGATGATCGGTCCGGGACCGGGCGGAAAAGGAGTTCATTGGGTGGCGCTGCGGATTCCAGACGGATACATTTCCGCCCATGCCAATATGTCCCGTATCGGGGAGTTCCCTTTAAACGATCCCGAGAATTGTATGTACTCCGCAAATGTCATCTCCTTTGCTGAGGAGAAAGGCTATTATAATAAAAAATCCAAAAAACCGTTCAGTTTCCGTTATGCCTACGATCCTCCAGAACCCTCATCACTCAGGACTTGCGCTGCCCGGGTCTGGAGTATGTTTCGCCGAAGCGCGCCATCTCAGAATTTGTCCCCGGATTTCCAGCGCGGCAAAAAAGGCGCCAAGCCTTATCCCTTGTGGATCAAGCCTGACCAGAAGCTTTCCTTGCAGGATGTGATGAATATTATGCGTGATCATTATGAGGGAACAGAGTATGACATGACCAAAGGAATAGATGCCGGGCCATTCGGATGCCCTGTTCGCTGTCGAGATCTCACCTGGGAGGTGGATGGCATCGAATACAGCTGGGAGCGTCCCATATCCACACAACAGACCGGATTTTCTTTCATTTCCCAGTCCCGGGCATGGCTTCCAAATGCCGTAGGCGGTGTCTACTGGTACGGAGTGGACGACACGTATACAACCTGTTATGTTCCCCTCTACTGCTGTATTCAAGATCTGCCCAAGCCATTCACTGTTGGGGATCTCCAAAAATTTTCATGGGATTCAGCCTGGTGGGTGTTTAATTTTGTGGCTAACTACACCAACCTGAAGTATTCCTACATGGTTCAAGACATTCAAAAAGTCCAGACAGCCCTGGAAGGTAAGTTCCTCTCTTTTCAGCCGGCGATTGAGAAAATAGCTCTCGAGTTATACAAAACAGATCCGAAGCTCATGGTTCAATATTTGACTAATTATTCAGTCAGCCAGGGAGAGCAGGTGGTCAAACGCTGGATCGAACTGGGTGAGTACCTGTTGACAAAATACAACGACGGCTACGTCAAAGATGATAGAGGACAACCTCGTGGTATTGGCTATCCCTCAGAATGGCTTAAAGAAGTTTTAAAATCCAAGCCAGAACAGTTCAAGCTGCCTGAATGGGGTGAGGAAAAGAAAACGTGATAAAGTAATTTCGGTATTTCAAATTGTTTTGTTCTCCTTTTATAGTTTATATGACCTATTCTTAATAACATTTTTATATAATACAACATTTTATCAGCATATTGACCAGGCTGTTTGAGTGCGATAAGCTCACTCAGCAATTTCAGAGGGTGATAATTTAGATAAAACTTGAGGGATTTGGGGCAAGCACCAAAAGGAAATTCTTATCAATTCGAATTGGTTGCAGTGGCGGAGAGGGTGGGATTCGAACCCACGGTTCCGACATTAATCGGAACAATCGCTTAGCAGGCGACCCTGATCAGCCACTCCAGCACCTCTCCGCAATACTCTTAATGGCTATGCTATTCTATCATTTTTTAGATTGTAATCAAAATTAATCAGCAAGCAGCTGCCATTTTTCGGTATTCAGCAAGCGTTTGAGAAATCAGAGCCCAACAAATTAAAAGAGGTGGGCTTGATAAATCAAGCCCCTACATAATATGAATCAAATCCTTACAATAGATAAAAATTTCTACGAAATCTTCAAAAGTGCGGGTTTGATGAATCAAACCCCTACAATTTATTTGTACAATTAACAAGGGGGGTTTTATGAATCGAACCACAAGAAATTTGTGGATGGCGGAGGGAGAGGGATTCGAACCCCCGTTCCGGTTGCCCGGAAAGCGATTTTCAAGACCGCCGCCTTAAGCCGCTCGGCCATCCCTCCTAAGTAATTTTATCCAGGCCGTCCATGTAAAGCCGTAAAACTTTAGGAATAGCAACAGAGCCGTCCTCTTGTTGGTAACTTTCCAGAATGGCACTGACTGTCCTTCCCAAAGCTACTCCAGAACCGTTCAGAGTATGAACAAACTCCAGCTTCGACTTTTCCTTTCTTCGAAAACGGATGTTGGCTCTTCTTGCCTGGAAATCCTCACAATTAGTACAGGAGGAAATTTCCATGTATTTCTTTCTGGCAGGCATCCAGAGCTCCACATCATAGGTTTTAGCCCCTGCAAAGCCCATATCTGCGGTGCAGAGGACAACCACCCTGTAGTGCAATCCCAATCTTTTTAAAACTTCCTCAGCATCAAGGGTTATTTTTTCAAGTTCCTGATAAGAATCTTCGGGCAAAGAAAAGCTCATAAGCTCAACTTTGTTGAACTGGTGCTGGCGAATCAGTCCTCTTATATCTTTCCCGTAGGAGCCGGCCTCCCGCCTGAAACATGGAGTATAAGCCACAAATCTCTTCGGGAGGGAGTCTTCCTCAAGAATATCGTCCTGATAAAGGTTAGTGAGTGGAACCTCTGCTGTAGGAATCAAGTACCACGGATAGCCTCGCAGCTTGAAAAGGTCATTTTCAAACTTAGGCAAATTCCCTGTTCCTATCAGGCTCCTTTCATTGGCTATGAAAGGTGGGATCACCTCTAGGTATTTCTTTTCCTCCGTATGAACATCAAGCATAAAATTGATCAATGCTCTTTCAAGCTTAGCTCCTGCGCCAAAATAGACAGCAAACCTCGAACCTGCGATCTTGGCGGCTCTCTCAAAATCCAAGATGCCCAGTTTCTTACCGATTTCCCAATGAGGTTTTAGAGGGAAAGAGAATTTCGGTTTCTCGCCAAACTTCCGGACTTCGACGTTTTCTTTAGAGCTCTTGCCTTCAGGTACAGACTCATGGGGAACATTAGGAATGGAGAGCGAGATTTCCCTCAGCTTCTCATCAAATTCCCTCAGTTTCTCTTCCAGTTTTTTTATCTCTCCAGCCACCTTTTTCATTTCTGAAATGACCGAAGCAGGATCTTTCCCTTCCTTCTTCTTCTGGGCTACGAGCTGAGAAGCCCTGTTTTTTTCATGACGCAGGTTTTCAATTTTTATTAAATAGTTTTTCTTTTCCTGGGAAAGCTTTATAAATTTATCGAGGCTGAGCTTAATTCCTCGGGCTTTAATCTTTTTTATTATAAAATCAGCGTTTTCGAGTACATATTTTGGGTCTAACATGCCGCAGATTATAGCATAAGTTCTTCAATTTTAAAATTCTCGTGTTGACTCAGGTAGGGGATTAAAATATAGTTAAAAAAATGAAAGAGAAGACACAATTTAAGGGCTATATTCAGGTATATACGGGGAATGGAAAGGGAAAAACAACTGCGGCTCTGGGCCTTGCCCTTCGGGCAGCCGGGTACAAACATAAGGTTTACATCGGACAATTTCTCAAAGGGCAGGAGTACGGAGAACTCTTATCGGCTAAAAAACTCTCACCCTACATCACAATCGAACAATTCGGCCGAAAGGGTTTTATCCACGTAACAAAAGATCCGGACGAGGAGGATATCAAAAGAGCCAAGAGAGGATTGAAGAAATGCCTGGAAGCCATGCTTTCTCGAAAATACAGGATAATCATCCTGGATGAGATAAATGTAGCAGTCGACCTCAATCTTATAGCAGAAGAAGAAATCCACGAATTTCTTGATAAAAGACCTGAAGACGTAGAAATTATCCTGACAGGAAGGTATGCCCCTCCTTCCTTCCTAAAAAGAGCAGATTTAGTCACTGAAATGAAGGAAAAAAAGCACTATTACAAGAAAGGAGTGAAGGCAAGAGAAGGAATAGAAAAATAGGAGTGCGGGAGAGGAGCTGTCCATCCCATGGAAAGAGAGAAATTCGAAAAGCTAGCCGAAGAGGCGCTGGCTCAAATTCCAAAAAAATTCAAAAAATTAATCAGCAATCTGGCAGTGCTTGTCGAGGAAAAGGCTTCAAGAGAAATTTTCGAGAAAACAGGAAGCACACCTCTCAGCTCTATTTTGGGTCATTATCACGGCGTTCCCTTCAAACACCGAGGCCCTTTCTACGGGAATATCTCTCCTGATGTTATCGTTATCTACCAGAAATCCATTGAAAGTATCTGCTCCACAGAAGAAGAAATAAAAAAGAAGGTCAGAGAAGTTGTTTTTCATGAGATCGGGCACTATTTCGGGCTGAGCGATAAAGAATTGAGAGAGATTGAGAGAATTTGAAATATCATTTGACACAATCATTCACACCACCTACAATTTTTGCTTTACTGAGCGTATGTTAATGCTAAATAAATTTATTAAAAGCCAGAGGAGATAAGAAGATGCAAGAAAGCTTTAAAGGAATATTTCCCCCCTTAGCCACTCCGTTTGTCGATGACAAAATTTCTCCCGAAAAATTCAAGGAAAACATCCAAAAATACAATTCACTCGATCTGGCGGGCTATGTCATCTTGGGCACTTCAGGGGAAAGTGCCCTTCTTTCAGTCGAAGAATCAGAAAAATTAGTTCGGGCAGGAAAAGAAGCTGCTTCTAAAGGAAAAAAAATTATTGTCGGCACAGGTTTAGAATCCACAAAAATGACTCTAGAATTTACAAACAGAATGGCTGATCTCGACATCGATGCTGCCCTGATCCGCACACCAAGTTATTTCAAATCCAGGATGAATAGAGAAGCACTTAAAAGGCACTTTCTCTTTCTAGCTGATCAATCAAAAGTGCCAGTGCTTATCTATAATAATCCTCGAGTCCTGGGAGTCTCTGTGGACTCAGAGCTACTCATCGAGCTATCCACGCATCCTAATATAGCAGGTATTAAAGACAGCTCAGGAGATTTATCTTTTCTGGCGGAGACTATCCCCCACATCGACCCTCATTTTAGTTTTCTGATTGGATCTGGAGGCGTATTCCTTCCTGGCTTGAGGCTGGGAGCAACCGGAGGAATTCTTGCCATAGCTGGCATTGCTCCTGCCCAATGTGCCGAGCTTTACCAATTGCATTTAGAGGGAAAAATGGACGATGCACTCAAGCTACAGTTCGATCTGGCTCCCCTCAATAGGGCCGTTGTTCAGACTTTCGGCATCCCGGGATTAAAGTATAGCCTTGATATGGTTGGATATTACGGTGGCCCTTGTCGCCTGCCCCTCCTTCCCCTTGATGATAAAAGCAAGAAGGAAATGAAAGCTGTTTTGAGTAAGCTTGGACTCCTGACCAAATAACCATACCTGGAATTTTTTAATGAAAAATATTAAATCAACTTCTGATTTACTACCTGGAAGAAGGCGTTTCATGCGAAATATTTTATTCGGAGCCTTCTCAACATCCTTAGCCTCAGCAAGACATCTTTCAGGAGAGGAGAAACAAAGTTATCGTCTGAAAAAAGGCCAGATGTTTTACCGCCGACTGGGTAGAACGAATCTCCTTATTTCTGAAATCTCTTTAGGAGGAAGTCCCCTTCCCGCAATGCCTATTCTCTATCAAACAATAGAGAGAGGAGTTAACTACATCGATTCCTCGCATACCTACTCGAACGGAAACTGCGAGCGCCAAATAGGCCTGATTCTAAAAGAATTCGGTAGAGATAAAGTCTATGTCGGGACAAAATTTCATCTACGAAGCAACTGGAGCGAAAAATCCATCATAGAAACCGTCAACGGCAGCTTGAGAAGGCTTGATACAGATTATATGGATATTTGTCTCATCCATGGGGTAGCAGATGAAAAGCACCTTACTGATGAGCGAGTCGTTGGGGCATTTGAAAAATTAAAGAAACAGGGAAAATACAGGTTCCGAGGTCTCTCCTGCCACTCCGATCACCATAAAGTCGTGAAAGAAGCGGTTGATTGTGGTTATTACGATATGATTCAACTCGCATTCAATGTCTTCGACATCCAAGAGACAAAAGATGATGCAGAGGTCTATGACGACTATTTGGGACAAAGCGGGATTCGTCATCTTCTTGCTCTGGCGAAGTCAAAAGATATAGGTGTAAACGCCATGAAAATCCTCAAAGTCGGGGGAAAAAGACAGAACCTGGAGAAATACAAGACAGGCGGGACTACTATTTATCAGGCTATGCTGAAATGGGTTTTGGAAAACAAGAATTTAACATCAGCGGTAATAGAAATGCTGACATGGGAACAACTTGAAGAAGATCTGGGAGTAATTGGCGAGTCTCTTTCCGAGATGGAAAGAAAGAACCTCTTTCGTTATGTTGCAGAAAATTCAGAAGACTATTGTCATATGTGCGGAGAGTGCCAGGCAAACTGCCCTTCCCGTATAAAGACAACATCCATTCTCCGCTATTTAACCTATTATGAAAATTACGGAAAGATAGGTATGGCAAAAAAGGCCTATTCTCGTCTGAAGCAGGTGCAGACTGCCGCGGCCTGTCAGGACTGCGGCGAGTGCGAGAGAGGGTGTCCCTACGGAGTCTCTATCCGTAAAAGAATAAGAGAAGCTCATACAGTTTTATCTTGCTAATTTCCCCTCCCATTGCATAAATATTAAATATTTGGTTTTTTTATTGTAGGTTTTATTGTAGGGGTTTGATTTATCAAGCCCACCTTGTTTGTAGGGATTCGATTCGTCTTGTGTAGGGGCTTGATTTATCAAGCCCACCTTTTAAAATATATCCAATGATTTATAACTAATGTAGGGATTCGATTCATCAAACCCCCTTTTATAAAAGGACCGTGCACCCTGCTCCGACTATCCTTCCCCTGCGTTATCCCTGCAGTTAGCTCAGGCAAGGCTAACCTGCCGCACAAGAAGCAACTCTGCTACCGCTGCTACCTCCCGGTCCTGACGGGTTTCACAAAGAGCTCTTCGCACAGGACCCAAACCGTCAACACCACTTACAAGGACACAGTCCAGAAAAAGTGCAGCCTCGACAGGGAATTCAATCCCACTGTAGCGGATTGTGGGTAACAGGGCACCGCTGGCTCCCCATCTAGCACGGTCCAGCTTTATCATATGCGTTTAAGATTTCTTCTCTAAAAATCTATCTATTTAGTAAGTTTAGGATTATAACACGAAAGTAACCCAATTCCTTGCGGGCAGGAAAATCCTATATATATATTTATCCTTTGTCAAGGCAGCCGGAATCAGACCTTTCAAACTTTTATAATTGGAACTTTATGTGACGTGAGCAGTGGGGATCAATCCTTTATAACTCTTACAATTGAAACTTTTTCATTATAACAAGATACGAAATTAGGCTTTAAAGGAAGAATTAAATAAAAAAATTGTAAAGTTTTAAAGGTCTGATCCCATTGGAACCCCATTGGAATATGTGCATAATATTACATTCAACGCCATTGAAGAAAACTCTATCCTAAGATAAGATAGTTTGAAAATATTGTGTATAATAAAGAAATAGTTACACCATTCTATAGGGATTAGGAAATGAAGAGACGCATTTTCCTTTTAATATTAATATTATTATCTTTTTCATCATCATTTGCCCTCTCAAGCAAAGTAAAAAATCATATATTAATTGACACAGATACGGCGGCTGATGATCTACGCGCAATTTGTCTATTATTAGCTTCTGATGAATTTGAAGTGATCGCAATCACAACATCCGATGGTGTTTTGGATCCAGAAAACGGATTAAAAAAAGTAAGAGCTCTACTTAAAAGTTTCGGTCACGAAGGTATTCCCACAGCCTCAGGCAAAATTTCCAAGTTAAATCCCCCTCCATGGAGAAGATTTAACCAAAATTTAAATTGGGGAGATGAAAGTCATATTGAGACGAATGGTAAAAAAAGAGCTTCTGATCTGATTATATCCTCAATTAAAAAAGAGGAGAAACCTGTAACAGTAATATGTTTAGGCTCATTGACTAATCTTGCAGAAGCTTTTCGTGTTAAACCGGAAATAAAAGAAGATGTAGAAAGAATTGTCTGGTATAACGATAATATTCATCCCAATTCAGGAACAAATTATGAATTTGATAAAAAAGCAGCTGATTATATTTTAAGTGAGAATATTATAGTAAATGTCGTTAATAATTTAAATGGTAAGGAAATTGTTTTTACCGAAAAATTATTGGGATCTATAGAAAACATAAAAACAACTTATGCCCAAAAAATTGCAAAATCTCACCTCCAGAATGAAGTTTATCAACTAATCAAAATTGGCCATTTAAAACTTTGGGACGATTTAGTTGCTTTGTATCTACTTTATCCAGAACTGTTTGAAACAAGAATAATCAAAGGACACCCCAATCATAGTATCAGTCGTGTCTTAAAAACAGACAAAATCGCACAGGATATTATCGAAATATTATCTTCCGACATCGAAGATAGTAGTGTTACTTTTAAACAATTTCCGGGTGAATCCCATTTATTCAGAGAAGATATCAGCCAATTTATGAACCAAATAATTGATAGACATGGAAGAAAAGAATGGAAAATTGTTGTTTTAACGAACGAATTTCACGACCATTTAGGAATTTACTCCATTATTGGAGCAAAAATGGGACTGAGAGCACGAGAATATTTTCATGTTGGGCTTGATGAATTATCGGTAGTTTCTTATGCGGGGAGCCAGCCGCCTATCAGCTGCTTTAATGATGGATTACAAGTAAGCACAGGCGCAACTCTAGGACATGGAACCATTTCTTTATCAACAGATTCGCATCAAATACCGAAGGCAACTTTCACTTTTAAAAATAAAACAATAAGTCTTCAACTCAAAGAGGATTATTGGGATATGGTAAAAAAAGATATAAAACAAGCAATTAAACAACACGGGCTATTAACTGACGATTATTGGCGTTTTATTCGTGAGCGTGCAATTAGTTATTGGCTAGAGTGGAGCAGGAAAGAAATTTTTAATCTAAGAATAATAGAATAAAGGAGGTCACAGATGAAATTTAAATTTATTTGGGTAATACTAATCCTTGTATTAATTTCATGCCAATCTCAACAAACAGGAGAACAAGCACCTTCGGTAGAATTTCTAACATCAGATGACTCATCCAATAGACCGTTTTCAGAAGCTGTCCGCGTCGGAAACTGGCTGATTCTTTCAGGTCAGATTGGGAGAAATCCCGAAACAGGAGCGCTTCCACCAGGTGGTATCAAAGCAGAAACAAAACAAACAATGGAGAATATTAAGCGCACTCTTGAAAAATACGGTTCCTCTCTGGATCAAGTAGTCAAATGTACGGTTATGCTGGCAGACATAAGTGAATGGAGTGCTATGAACGAGGTATACGTTACCTATTTCCCTGATCATAAACCCGCCCGAAGTGCATTTGGAACAAGCGGGCTAGCATTAGGAGCACGTTTGGAGATTGAATGCTGGGCTCTAGTCAAATAAAGTGGTCTTAGTAAATGGGGCCCGTCCCCATTTTCTGTCCCCATTTTCTGATCTGTCCATAACTTTCATAAATGGCGGTAATTTCTTACAATCCTCTCTCTGTCTTCATTTTCTTTCTCTCCCTTGTAATAAATTTCCACCAATTCTATTATATCCTCTTGCTCAAAATGCGCATATATAACCCTAATTCCACTGGCAACTCCCTTTCCTTTTAAAGACCTACAAGCGAATTTTTTAGCTTTAAATATTTTCGGGTGTAAAATTCCTAAGTCTGGAATCGGAAAAATTCCTTTGTTATCTATGTGAAGCTTATGATAGAGATTTAGTTGTTTCTGAATGAATGTATCTAAATCTTGCTCCAGGGTGCGGAATTTTTTCGAAAGCCTTTTCAAATCTTTTTCAAACTCAGCTAATTTTTTTACTTCATTGAAAATCTTCTTCACTATAAGACCTCATTGAATATGGTGAAGCACGATAAAAGACTGATTCATAATCAATTATATCGCCATCATCGGTCGTTAACCATGGAACATCGTTATGAGAGTATTCACTTATCTGGGAAGCATTCATATCTGAAAGCTTTTCCAAAACCTCATCTATCATCTTTATCTCATTTGCCTTTAGTTTGGATAGATTGGATTCTCTTTTGGGGAGATATTTTCGCTGCGGATATTGAAAATATTTGTCTTCTATCTTTATCAGATCCTCTTCTCTTTCCATCTCTTCAACTATTTTTAGAAACTCCTTTGGAGTAGGTCCATAATTATTTTTGATATATGTGGCACCTATAAGCTGTTCTTCATATTTCTCATAAAAATTAAAATCAATAAAGTACAACAACTTATATAAAACTGATTCGCCAATATTTGGTTTTGATCCAACTTTTTTTAAAATATAAAGTAGCACCTCTTTAAATTTGTCTAAATTCTTTTGAGGGACACTTATTCTTATTTCCTGTTTTTCCTTCTGTTTTGCTTTTTTCTTTTTTTCAAGGATAACTTCTATATCCTTTTCCAAATCAAGAAGTATATCTGATGGTATATTAAAAATTCTGGAAATTTTTGCAATTTCTTCAGCACTAATTTTTCTATCACCAGTTTCTATTTGAGAAATTGCAACTCTACTTATCCCCAATAATTTTGCAATTCTCTCTTGAGATAAATCTAAACTTTCTCTAATTTTCTTAATTTTAGCTCCTAATTTATTATAGAAAATATTCATTTTCTACCTCCTTTTTTACAATTAAAACATAGCATATGTAAGATTATCTGTCAAGCTAATGTTTGAAAAAAATACATAATAAATAACAGAAGGGCCAATGAGGATTCCCCGAGAGAATGGGGCCTGGCCCCATTTTATTGGCCGCCCCATTTTATTGACCGGAAGTATTTGCATGGCATTGACACTCTACGATTTTTCTTGACAGGAAACAGCGCAGGTGATAGAAAAAGACCTATTCAAAAATAAGGAGGTTTAAATGAGAAATTATAAAAATTTAAAGAGAGTTTCTATTTTATTCCTTAATTTGTTTCTTTTGTCCTATTTTTTAAGTGCACAGACATCACCTGAAGCCTTTTTAAAGTTTAAAGTTGGTGCTGACCGCAAACTGGCTGACTACAGCCAAATCCAGGCTTATTTCCAAAACCTCGATCAAGAATCAAAAAGAGTCAAGGTTTTAAATATCGGCGTTTCTACAGAAAACAAGCCGATGATCATGGCAGTTATTACCTCCGAGCAAAACATGGGCAAACTGGACTTCTATCGGGAAATTGTAAAAAAGCTGAGAGATCCCAGAACCTTATCACCTGAAGAAGCCAAAAAACTTTCGAAGCAAGGCAAGGTCATCGTCCTCATAACATGCAACATCCACTCCACAGAAATCGCATCCTCTCAAATGGCCATGGAACTTGCCTATAAATTAGCAACAGGGGATACTCCTTTTAATGCAGATAAAGTCCTGGAAGATGTTATCATTCTGCTCGCTCCGACAACAAACCCTGACGGTCAGAAAATGGTGACTGACTGGTACCGAAAATACGTGGGCACCAAATACGAAGGAGGACGCATGCCCTGGCTGTACCAAAAGTATGCAGGTCACGACGACAACCGCGACTGGTTTATGTTCAATCTTTCTGAAACAAGAGCTGTCACTCAAGTCCTCTACCATGACTGGCTTCCTCAGATTCACATCGATGAACACCAGATGGGCTCTACCGACGCCCGATTATTTATCCCTCCCTTTATGGACCCTCCTGTTCCCAACGTCCAGCCCCTTCTCTGGCGCAGCGTCAACCTCTGCGGAGCAAACATGTCTTATGACCTGCAGAAGAACGGCTTTAAGGGTGTTGTCCATGGAAGAAGCTTTACAGGCTGGTGGATCGGCGCCTGCGATGACACTTCCTGGCTCCATAATGTTGTAGGTCTCCTGAGTGAAATGGCTTCGGTCAAAGTGGCCACCCCCATATACATCGAACCAACAGAAGTCTCCGAATCTTACATTGAAAAGCGAATGAATTTCCCGGATCCCTGGCCAGGAGGTTGGTGGAAGTTAAGAGACCTAGTGGACTACGAACTCACCCTTTCTTTTAGCCTGATAAAAACAGCTTATCTTCACAAAGAAGATTTCTTGTACAACTTTTACAGGATGTATAAAAATTCCATCGAAATAAGAGAAAAAGGCGAACCCTTTGCCTTCGTCATCCCCAGCAAACAGCGCGACTACCCCACAACTCTCAGGATGCTAGACGTCCTTATGTTTGGTGGAGTTGAGATCCATCAAGCCAAAGAAGATTTTATCGCAGCAGGCAAGCTCTACCCGGCTGGCTCTTTTATCGTCAAAATGTCCCAGCCTTATAAGCCCTATGCGCAAGCTCTTCTCGAAAAGCAAAAGTATCCAAATATCCGTCAATATCCTGGTGGCCCGCCTGTTCCTCCTTATGATAATGCAGGCTGGACTCTTCCCCTCCAGATGGGAGTCGCGTGCGACCGGATCGAAAATACTTTTGAGGCAAAGCTTGAAAAACTGGAAAAAGTTCCCTACCCTTCTGTGGCATATCCAGCAAAATCTTCCCCGTATATCGTATTTGATTCCCGGCAGAACGCCTCCTATTCCGCAGCCTTTGCTCTTCTTAAGAATAAAGTGGAGATGTACCGTTCCAAGGAGACAATAAAGGAAAAAGCATTCAAGGCTGCTGCCGGAAGCTTCATCGTCAAGAATACCCCAATAGTCCAGGAACTTCTCGCCGGTATCTTAGAAAAATGGCATCTCACTGCTTATGGGCTTGAAAATATTTCTGATCTTCCCAAAGCTCCCCTGAAAAATCCTCGGATCGGCCTCTATCAATCCTGGAGTTCCAACATGGATGAGGGCTGGACGAGGTATGTTTTTGATGATCTGGGTGTCCCTTACAAAACCCTTCATAACAAAGACTTCAAAGGAACCGAAAAAGGAAAGGCGAAAAAGAAAGTCGACTTAAAGGCAAACTACGATGTCATTGTCTTTGCCGATGAGAGCGCTGAAATTATTAAATCAGGAAAACCTGATCCCACTTCCCGCTGGGCCCAATACTTCACAGCCCTTCCTCCCGAATATGAAGGAGGTATCGGCCAAGAAGGCGTAGAGGCCTTGAAGGGCTTTGTTGAAAAAGGAGGCATCCTCGTTACTCTAAACGGTGCCAGCAGTATGGTATTTAAAGAGTTCGAAGCCCCGGCCAGGAATGCCCTGGAAAAAGTTGAGCGTAGCAAATTCTTCTGTCCTACGTCTCTTTTAAAAATCAAAGTTGACAACAAATCTCCTGTTGGTTACGGGCTGCCTAAGGAAGCGGCTGCTATGTTCTCTCGAAGCCCGGCCTTTACTACGTGGGTGCCCTCAGGGGAATGGGATAGAAAAGTCGTGGCAAGCTACCCGGAAGAAAACATCCTTTTGAGCGGATGGCTCCTGGGAGGAGATATGATTGCGCGCAAAGCTGCAGTCGTAGATATGAAGTACAAGGAAGGACACATCATTCTTATCGGCATCCGCTGTCAATTCCGCGCTCAATCCCACGGCACTTACAAATTCCTGCTCAATTCTCTGCTCTATCCTGGAATAAATTAAAAAGCTAAAAGGCGAGGAAAAGGAAAGCCCGATGGTCTCATCGGGCTTTGTGTTCTCATCGTGCATGATGCTCCTTTCTCCTCATACCGCAAGGTAAATTATAAAAGATTGTTTCTACTTTTCCTATTGATTAAATAGTATTTATAGCATATAATTGTTATAAGAATATTAGAAGAGGATAATGTCACCAAAAGAGGCAATTCAGATGAAAAAAAGAATCTTTTTCTCGTAGCTTTAATTTAAGGGGAAATTTTTTACCAATGGCAGAAGAAAAAAGAAAAAAACTCTCAATGGTCATTTTCAGCGGCGAAATGGATAAATTGTTCGCAGCCTTTTCCATAGCAACCGGGGCAGCAGCCTCGAACATGGAAGTAAAAATGTTTTTCACCTTCTGGGGCCTTCGAGCACTCAAGAAAAATGTAAGAACTGGAAAGAGTCTTTTAGGACGTTTGTTTGGCTTATTCTACGGTGGAGATATCAATCGAGCCAGTCCAAGCAAAATGAGCTTCGGCGGAATAGGACGCTGGATGTTCAAAAAAATGATGAATGCCAAGAACGTCCCAACTCTGGCAGAGCTCAGACAGACAGCAATCGATCTCGGTGTAAAACTCTACGGGTGTCAGATGAGTATGGAGGTTATGGAGATTCCAAAGGAAAAGATGATAGATGAGGTTGCTCAATGCGTTGGAGTTACTACTTTTATCGAACAGGCGCAGCAAGCTGATGTGACACTTTTTGTCTAGATTTGATATAAACGCAATATATATTTTTACAATGTCATTGCGAGCCCTGAAAGGGCGTGGCAATCTCTTAAGATGAATTAACGAGATCGCCACGTCGCTTCGCTTCTCGCGATGACAATGGAATAATTGCGTTTGTATTAGTTCAGAGAGATTTACTATATTAGATCTATTTAGATTTCTCACGAGAATAGATAAAAATTCTTACTCTCCAATGATTTTAGCCAGCACTCTTTTTTTTCTACGGCCGTCAAACTCACCGTAGAAGATCTGCTCCCAGGGCCCAAAATCCAGCCTTCCTCCTGTTATGGCGACAACTACTTCCCTTCCCATTATTGTTCTCTTTAAATGAGCATCAGCATTATCCTCGCCAGTCAAGTTATGTCTGTATTTTGATACAGGTTCATGGGGAGCAAGTTTCTCCAGCCATTCCTCAAAATCTGCATGTAATCCACGCTCATCATCGTTGATGAAAACACTAGCTGTTATGTGCATAGCATTGACAAGGCACAACCCTTCTTTGACTCCGCTCTTTTCAACCAGAGCTTCTACTGTGGGAGTAATATTGATAAACTCTCGCCTTTTATCCGTGCTGAAAAACAGGTGCTCAGTGAGAGATTTCACGGCTTCCTCCTCAAACTTATTCCTATCCCTCCTCCGCCAAGTGACAGCAGAATAAGTGCCTGGACGAAAGTTTTCCACTGAATTTCCGCAACAAGGAAAAGGGAATAAATGAAGAAGTAAAGACCGGCAAGGGCAAAAACAGAGTATAAGCCAAGCATGATTTTCCAGGCGCGACGATTGGTTTTATGTGTTTCCTCAGAGAAGAATCGGTTGTAAAGAAGCATGCCCACAAGGCAAACTCCCCCAAGAACAGCAAAGATCAGCCAGAAAGATTTCGCCTGTATTGCTGCTTCTGCAGCCAGGGGAAGCCCAGCCTCGACTGCCCTGGCGGAAGGAACAACAGGTTTGAGGATATTCTCGTAAAGAACGGCTCCAAGGTTGGTTCCGATCAGACTTCCGAAAACACCGTAGAGAAAAGCATAACCCATGTAAACTGCTTTTTTGTCTTGCGGAGCTATTAATCCGACATAACTGTAATACTTGGGATGGGCAGTCATCTCTCCGATTGAAAAGACAGCGATGCTGAGGACAAACATCCAAGCACTACTGGTAAGAGCCAGGATCAAGAACCCAACTGACCCGATTGCTATTCCAACGGCCATCACCGGAATCGCTTTCATTTTTGTCGTGATCCGGCTGACCAATACAACAAGCAGGACGATTGTTGCAGCATTGATCACTGTTACATGTCCTGGGTCAAATTTAAAAGGTATTCCGAGTTTGGCCATAAATTCATCTACAGGGGCTCGATGAATAAAGTCAACCATATACCAGAGTACTGAGCCGAACATTTGAAAATAAAGAATCCAGAAGCAGGAATAAACTGCTATCAGCAGCATGAAACGTGAATTCCCCAGGACCAAAAGCGCTTCAGCCAGCACTTGACGAATGGGTTTTGTGCTTTCGGGCCTTTCCGGATCTTTATAAAGGAATGTTGCAGGAAGAAGCATCAAAAAACACCAGAGAGCAGAGAAAAAGAAAATATATTTCCAGCTAAATCCTTTTATCCAGATGGCAAATAGAGGTCCTATTACAGCACCAAGATTAATGCACCAGTAATAAACGCCAAATCCAAATCCACTATTCTCTTCGGTAGTCGTTCTGGCAACTGTTCCCGTAATAATCGGTTTAAATAGTCCACTTCCTGTAGCCATGATCAAAAGAAAGAGAAAAATCCAGCCAAAGGTATCAAAGTTTCCGGCAGCAAAATATCCTATAGTTAACAGAGAAAAGGCTACGAGGAGCATTTTTCGGTAGCCCAGTCGGTCAGCCAAGGCTCCCCCCAAGATAGGCAAGACATAAGTTAAAGCGTAGACAAATCCTTGAAGAAGTCCAACCGATTGCTCCCGGAAATTGAGTTCTTTAACTAAATAAACAGCCAAAAGAGCATTCAAACCATAATACGCACCTCGCTCGAAAAGCTCCATCAAGTTACCTACCCAAAAAGTCCGCGGAAATGTGGTTAGAATGTTCTTTTTCTTAACTTTTTTTTCCATCTCTCACTCCTCTTAATCTAAAGTCAAATTCAAGTGTTTTATTGCATGTACGTGTGATTCATCAAACACACTTTATTGATTCTAAAAATTATTATTTGGATCTGATGAATAAAATCCATAAAAATAAGGTGGGCTTGATGAATCAAGCCCCTACACAACAAACCAAACCTTTACAATATCAAATTGGGTTTGATATATCATGCCCCTACAAATAATTACCTGCAAATATTTATATATTTCATAAGGTGGGCTTGATGAATCAAGCCCCTACAAAATAAATCAATCCATTGTAATACCAAGGTGGGCTTGATGAATCAAGCCCCTACAGAATGAATCAAACCTTTGCGATACCAAGGTGGGCTTGATGAATCAAGCCCCTACATGATAAATCAAATCCTATAAGAATCGTGGAATTGAGGACATATGCCCCTACATACTTCTATTTTAAGATTTTCATCGCTCTGTCGATGTCTGAAACATCAAGAATAACCGCAGTGCTGCCTGCTTTCTTGGTGATGGTTCCATAGCAATATTCGATATTTACTCCCTTGTTTCCCAACTTGGAGGCAACTTCAGCTAAAGCTCCGGGTCTGTTTTCGAGTTCAACCTTGAGAACATCCCTCAAATCTGTCGTATAATCCGCTTTGGATAGTACTTTCATCGCTTTGTTGGTATTTTTCACATAAAGCTTGGCTGCATCCTGGAAGACCCCAATAGCTTCGATGTTAACCTTATTCTCAGCTAAATAACTGCACAGCTCCCCTAAAGTGGAAGGACGGTTTTCCAGGACAACAAAAATCTCGGTAATTTTTTCCATGTTTTCCCCCATCTTTTATTGAATATCCATGTTTATATTAATTAATTCTTGCCAGAATTTCCATAAAAATGTTACCCATGGGGTCAGTACCCATGGGGTCAGGCTTGCAAAACTTGCAAAACTTGTAAAACTTGAATCTTAAACATTTAATGACGCCAAAGCTAGAACTCTAGGAAATAAACAAAAAAAACGCAAGTTTTGCAAGTCTGACCCCAATCATTTTGCTCTGGAATAGGCTTTCAAATACTGAGCCCGAAAATAAGCATCAGCCTCGCCAACGCCTTTAAAAGTTAGCTCTTGCATTTTAAAAGAAAGCTCTCCTTTGAAATCATCGATCGTTGCATTTTTGTGCTTATCCATCCATGCCTCAACTTCACTGAGAATACTTTTTATAACCTCGAATTTTTGCTCATAAATAATAGTACAGACTTGAACGGCTGAAGCTCCTGCCAGAATTTGCTT
>Ga0307379_10002220_pt1 | contig 29100 bp, 60 predicted proteins | sample UN2MG_FD_202237 | JGI IMG/M metagenome (GOLD analysis project Ga0307379, IMG submission 202237) | Soil microbial communities from Risofladan, Vaasa, Finland - UN-2 | ecosystem: Environmental > Terrestrial > Soil > Coastal area > Acid sulfate soil | place: Finland: Risofladan, Vaasa | collected...
AAAAATAAGTGGAGACTCCTCTTCTATCTTTAAATCCGCCCTATCCTGAATCGATAGGATAGCCTGTTCCTTTGGATTATCAGTCATAATCTGTCCACCAGTTTTCCATATATCTAACGCGATGTGAGTTCCTTAGTGCTTCTCTCCACTTCCTTCTAGTTCTCTGGTTAATTATTCGTTTATCCGTAAATCTCAGTCGTCTTGGTTCGAGCAAATCCATGTCATTTCGCCCGATTTCCAATTCTCTATCCTTCCCCATTTTACCAAATGCCTTCGACTCTTCCCCAAGCCGCAACGTCGCTTAACGCTCTTCCAGCGGCTTCCATATTTCGATAGTGCAACGCAATATTTTTATTCTCCGATAAAAGCAAGTCTTGATTGGCCTCAATTGCTTTGATAGTCAGTGGTGGTTGCGCACCTGCATTATGTAGATATAGTAGGACTCCCGTGGTCTGCACGGAGAATTCCAGGGAAAGGCGTTCTTGTTTGTGCCAGCCTCCCGACGTATCAATTTGGCAATTGAGGCCAATCTCTTGACCAACATTAAGTTTGTGTACGTGCGCTCTGATGAAACGATCTATGTGAATTCCATCAATCTGTGCTATTTCAATAAACTTTTTCCAGGCAGCCCTGATTTCAGAATACGAATTAGCATAATAACTACTATATCCAAAGCCGTGCGCTATATGAAAAGCGGATTCTTTATCTCCAAAATATCCAATGAATTCTCTATCTACATATCTAGCATTGATACCTAATAAGCGTAAGAATAAAACTAACTGCCTAGCCAAGTTTTCCCTGTTAGAGTGATCGTGATTACCAAGTATTATATACCATTCTGCTTTATTGTCAAGTCGTCTATCCCACTGTCTGATTTCCCAGCCTGCCCAATAAATCTGCTCTGGACCCAACTGAACGATGTTCTGTGCCTCTTGTAATCGAAAGATCCCCCTTCCCGCTGCTGCATCGCCATTGAGTGCTATTTGAGTTACGTCTGGTTTGAAGTTATTGATTTCTATTATAGCCCTGTCCATACATTCCATCAAAGACCGATAAAATTGCCCCGCGTCGCCAAAGTGCAGGTCACTCAGTACGAGGGTAGCTTTTCGCATATTATTTTATACTCTCTATCCAATGGGTAAGAACGTTCAATTTACCGTTTACTCCAGCACCTCCCGCTGCCAAGAGGATGGTCATCGTCGCATTCAATGAACTCCTCTTAGGCACAGGGAAAGTAATTAATCCAAGTCCAGAATTGATGATGTCTATATCAAAAGTAACCCCCAAATATTCATCGACTATTTGGAGATTTCCACCAGCAATTTGCCCATCATAAGACCAAGCCACGCCACTGATAGCGTGATAAGAATATATTCCTGGCCTTGGATATGCTATCTCTGCTATGGTATTCGCCGCAGGCGTAGAAACATCACCTGCTGCACCAGCAGGCGGAACATCATAACCTACAATATCAACTGCAGTCGCTGGACCACCTTCTACTTGTCTAGTTCTGGTCATAACTTTCTCCTTAGAAGAATTGGCTCATATATGGTTGCGCCTCAACAGCCTGTGCTTTTCGTTCCTCTAACTTCTTTTGATATTTTGCCTCTTCGAGAAGATCGAGCAAGTCCCTTCCCCAAAGTCCATAACGAACCGTATCTGGCACATCATCTCCCAACTGCTGTGGCTTGTTCGTATTGATGTCTCTATTATATGAAGCCATACTCGTGGGCGCATAAGTGCATCGTGGATGAAATCGCAAATGTCGCACTCCCTCGCCACTCAGAATGAAAGGAGCGACATGTTTGATGCCTTCCTCGATAGGATGAGTCGCCCCTACGGTATCTACATCTTGTTCCTCCAAACGGCCCCGAAGCTCCGCCGCAGATGAGTCAATATAAGCGACTTTCGCCTTCGGCCAACCTTTGTCCAGGACATTAGCTATTGAAACCTCAGCCTTTACATAAATTTCTATAAGTTCATCGAAGACATTCACAAAAGGTGGAATTTCTTGTGCAAGTAAGATTACGCGGGGGTGTGCCCTAGTGTAGCCATCATCCACCCACCACTCTACTGGAACCCCCGAAACATAGTCAGCTTCCTCAGTGACATTGAGTTCCTCAGAGAAATCTTCCCATACTAGACCCTCAAGGCTGACGAACATACCGCCAACTTCTTGTTCTCTAAATTTTCCTTGATAAGTAGTCAACAAGCTGGCATAATAAAGAGCATCGTTGTGGATATTCTCTGAAGTATCACAATGAAAGCGTTCCACCAATTTTCCACCGTAGATGTCTGCTTGCTTCTTGAATTCCTCCAGAAACTTCTTATCGAAATCTTGTTTGACGAAAACATCGTACAGCCAGTGATTTACTCCAGACGGAGTGGTAGTCACCCATCCCTGTGGCCGAAAACCAGTACGAATTCTACCACAAAGGACATCGAAAGCATCCCTGCTATTACGCATCGCACCTTCGTCGAACCAGAAAAAATTCACGGTGGGGCCACGCCAGGACTTTGGCTCGTCTATACCGCCATAGAGTATTCTAACCTCTTTTCCATTTATGTCAAGGAGTAACTCTTTTCTCTGGGTATATGGGTGTTCTAGGTGAGCATTCTTTACCCTGCTCCACGGCAACCACTTAGAAAACTCTGGCCATGTTGAACGAACGAAGTGTGGAAAGTTGGGCGCAACGATAATGCCACTCTCTCCCTGACCGACCTTTTCGATAGCCTTTACAGCCCCAATAGCTGTTTTCCCTGCACCAAGTCCAGCTCCGAATAAGATGAGTCTGGCTTTACTGCGTAAGAATTCCGCTTGTGTTTCGCTGGCTACGAATTCGACGGGCATTATAATACGATCACCAATTCGTCATCCACAGGTTTAGATTCCAGGACTTTTCCCTCTATGGTATCCTCAAGAGCGGGGGCCTCCAACAGAGGGCGAATAATTGGAGGCCCCTTTTCAGCAGGGAGGAAGACGACGAGACGATCATCTTCGTAGTGTTTGACATTGAGAGTGAGTTCTCGATTTGTCAAGCCGAGCACGTCTAAGCAAAACTTGGCAGCTTGTACGGAGCCAGTCAACGCTTGCTTGACCATTGCCTCATATATCTCGGCGAGACGCTCACCGATGTAAGCACTTGCAATATCGGAGACGGATTCCCACCAACCAGGCTCTAACTTCCAACCTTTGAGTGTGCTGAGGGCTACTCCCAGAGTCTTGGCTATTCCAGAGTCAGTATCGCAGTCTTCTGGTCTTTCTGACTCTGGCACGGTGAGCAGTTCTTGGTATCTGCGCTGTCTATATGTCCATCGCATAGTGTAGTTATTATACTACAAAGCTTTATAAAATGCAAACAAAGAAACCACCGAATGGTGGTCTCAAGCGAGGAGGACAGGGGAAGTTATACAATGGAGCGTGGAAATTGTCAAGTAGTTTTAGTCGCGGTTTTGAACCACCAGCAGAACCATCAATGCCAGCAGAATCATATCTACCACGATGCCGAACCTTACTAGAATTTCTAATGTCTGTATGAAATCTTGCGTCATCATCTTGTTCTCCTCGCATCGCCCCTGGTGTATGGCCCCGCGATATAAACCTTTTTCATTCTACATTTATCTTTTCTGAGTTGTCAGCCAAAAAATCTAAGAGCCTTGAAATGCTCGGCTTGCCTACTTTTTGGCTCCTCTGTGAAAGCAGGTGCAATCTTTCTGCTAGTCTCTCTAATTTTTCAGGAGTCTCTGAGTTCACACGCAGGGTAATTGATTTTCGGCTCATAGTTTCCTCTTCTACTTAAAGAAATTATCTGGCTCGCCAATCGGGATTAAATGAATAGGCGTTTCTTGAACCCCTCGTATAAGTATGTCCTTAGCTATATCTGGGTAATCATCCCTGTAATCTTCGATGCTATTCTTTATAATGAGTCGTAGGCGTATGATTTCTTCTTTTAATTCTAGGATTTCTTTTTCAGTCATAAGTCTATAATCTCCTTTCTTGCCATCCCCCATTCCTTGCGATAACCAGCTAATACAACTCTGGAGGTTTCGTGAATATCGAGCATTGGTCGCACCTTTGCCCAAGGCATATCGCTGGCCCAGGCGATCAAATCTTCTGGATTATGTAGGTAGTAATTCAATTCGGCGTCGAAAACCTCATCATAGGTTCTTTCGCTAGGAAAGTATTTGGGATTAGCAAAGAACTTAGCGATGTCCTCTGCCAAGGCAAGCACAGGAATTGTATATTTCTTGCCATCTGAAAAGGTTATGAGTAGGTGATTCATTTGGCTTTTAATCTTTCCTGCATACATGAACACGACCATACAGCCCATCCCCAGCCGCAAATTGGACAACTATAGTTCTCACCGCAGTCACACAAATAGATCATCTCTGCTGGCTCTGGCTTGGGTTCATTCCAATTCCATTCAGGATGATTGCACATCCTTCTCGGTTTAGTCCACGCTTTACCTATCATTAATCTCCTCCTCAGGGAATATGGAATCAAGTATAGTCTTAAATTCTTCTGGCGTCATAGGAGTTGGTTCTTTATTGTATGCTTCAGCCCATTGCGCAATTTGGAGCAAATAATTGGCTCGCTTGCGAGCATTACTCATAGATTCATAAACTTCAATACTGTGAGCAGCTCGTTCTTCTGGCGTTCCTCTTTCAGAGAAATCTAATCGATGCACTTGGCTCTGTCTTTCTTCGTTCATTTATGTCCTTCCACGGCCTCACTTAGTCTCGTGTTCGTGAGGCCATACCCAGCCTGCTATCCTTGGGCCAGATTCGAGCCTGGGTTATTCCTTGACGAGCCAGCTATCACCTATAGTGACAATTACCGCTCCTCGTGGAGCATCCTTTACACACAGGGTGTAAAGAAGATGGCGATATTGGTTCTCACCAAGCGTTGTGGTTTGCACTTCCGCCGTGAGTTCAAACGGTAAATTAAGGGCTGCCACGCTCTTCACTTTCTCTATAATCTTACCAAGGTCGGTACTCTCGATTTCCTGCACCATCATCGAATCCTCCTTTTTGTTTGCCGATTATTTTCAGTCATTTTTCCTATATGGAGTTACGAATACGGCGAGTGTCTCAACTGCACGGTGCATCGCTTCGACGTGCCATGTATAAGGAGTCACATTAGTTTGACTGCAGGAAATCAATACCTGCTCCCGATGATGCTGAATCTTATTCAATAGTGCTTCGATCACATCATTCCACAGTGCCAGTGCTTCCGCTTCCGTGGCCTCTAGGTCTTTCCATTTAGTCATTGTTCCTCCTTTTGTTGTTTATTCACCACACCTGGATACATCACTCCATTGACCATCCTGCCATATCTGAATAGTGTAGCGGCCATCGCCGGCGAGCTTCGATAGATCTCTTGAAATATTGTAGCCATCCTTAAGAAGGTCGTCTTCAAATTCACCGCGTCCGAGGCTGTAAAACCCAAAGATGCCAAGTAGAAGAAGCGATATCAAAACAATAGTACCCAACTCTACCTCATGTTTAGATTCCCATCGTTGCCACCGAGTCTTTAATCTCATTATCAACCTCCTTTTAGATTATACCACAAGGGCGTGCTTTTGTCAAATTCTAGCCCTTGATCTGAAGGTCAATTCCATCACTCGATCTGAAGGACAACAAAAAATCAAAACGACTGGGAAAACATCCAGTCTGTTTCCAAGTAAGATATAAATCATCAAGCGCATCCCTCGTTCCCTCATCAAATGCTCGTAGTTTAGTTGTCAATTGACCAATAGTAGTCCAAGATCCCATTCCAGGAATACGCCAACTTTGCAGTAATCCGCATCGACGGCAAAATCGAGCAGGTAAGACTTTGCCCCACAGCCATTTATGCAATCCTAACCAACATAAGACTCCCCCCATCATGTTCTCCTCCTTTTTGTCTTCGTTGGAGAGTATAGCATAAAGACGTGCTTTTGTCAAATTGCTGTTTTGGACGTGTAATGAAATGTTAAGTTTCTCTAATTAACTCTTGCAATTCAGATTTTGTCCACATGCGCAGTTCCTCCTTGGCTCTTCGTAGGATGCAGGCCCCACCAAAATGTGGGGGTGGGAATGGCGCACGAATATATTCCTTCCATCCTGCACCAATATAGCCACATTTGTCATCCTGAAAGAACCTATCCGCCTCTGCGTCGAGTGCTCTCCACGTCAACGCCACATATTCGTACTCCATTATTTATTTTCTCCTTCTTATGAGTGAATCCATTGTAACATAAAGACGTGCTTTTGTCAAATTTCTGTTTTGGACGTGCAATGAATACTTTTTGATTTGCTGTTTTGCGCGTGCAATAAATCATCTAGCGGCTACTTGAATTGCATAATCCGTCGTCCAAGCCACTCTATAACAGGAACACAAACTGCATTTCCCAGTTGCTTGTATCTCTTGGTATCACTTTGTCCCGCCGTCCAATTATCTGGAAAGCCTTGCAATCGTTCGCACTCCGCAGGTGTGAGGCGACGGACGCCAAAACCTGCTGAATGTACTGCCCCTACATATTCTTCAATTCCAGGATGTCCGCCAGCCTGTCGCCCTATATCTGCACCGATTGTTGGAGCTAGTACATGCTGATTATCTGTTTTGGTATTATTCTGTATTAGCATTTGATGCTCAGGTATGCGACCAGCTCTTAGACTTCCAGCCTCGTTGTATTTCTTGATTCCATACTGAGATTCTTGATAGATTATGTGCTGATTATTTGTTCTGCTGGCATCAAAATCGTTCTGCTGATAAGCTATGCCTTGATAACTATGACTCGCCCCGCTTCGGAGAGCCTTCATATGGTCTGAGGGAGTAAGTTCACCAGATTTATTTTCATGCCAAGCCACTAGTCCTTGACTATCATTCCCCCCACCAACTCGCAAGGTAGTTAATCCTTCCTTATACTCTCCAAAGCCGCCTGGAGCAAAGGGGGTAACTCTCGCCCCCGTTTCTCTGCTCGGCGGAGTATTCCTTGGGCCGCACGTCGGCTCAAAGAGTACTTCGGCAGCACATCCGTCTCCAAGATGTCCGACAATGAACACACGGCGGCGTCGCTGGGCCACTCCGAAGTATTGAGCGTCCAAGATTCTCCAGGCCGACAGATACCTGAGTTTCGCCAACCCTTGAAGGATGGTGGCAAAGTCCCGTCCTTTGTTAGATGATAACAAGCCTGGAACATTTTCGATGACAACCCATCCTGGTCTAAGCTCTTCAAGAATTCGATAGAACTCAAACCAGAGTCCTGACTTGCTTCCAGCCAATCCCTCGCGGCGTCCGGCCACCGATACGTCTTGGCAGGGGAATCCTCCACAGATGAGATCAACTTGTTCGAGATTGTGTTTTCCGCATTCTTTGACATCACCATACCTCTTTACATTAGGCCAATGTTTTTCAAGTATATTATTACAAGCTCCATCTATTTCCACTTGCCCTTCACAGGTCATTCCTGTACTCTCAAATCCTAAATCAAATCCACCTATTCCCGCAAAAAGGCTGATAAAGTTCATCTTTGTATTCTCCTTTCCGAATCATCATTGTAGCATAAAGACGTGCTTTTGTCAAATTTGGATTTCGTAGATTTGCGCGTGCAATAAATCATCGAGCGATGTCTCATACGTGAGTGCTATTTTTATGGCTGCAAAACATCTCTTTCAACCTTCTTAATTCTGTGCCCACTACTTTTGATAGTTGCTGGGCTTCCTTTGCTAACGCTTTACAATATCGCGGATAAGCCTGGATCGCCCACGGTTCGGGGTCGTCGTAGGAAGGCATATCAATCTCCAAATTCGGATCCCCTTGTGCTTGCCATAATACCTCGGTTATTATGCGTAGACCACTAACTTCGCGCTGTAATTCTTGGATATTCTTGCGAAGCGAAATTTTACTTATCATTATCCTAAATCCTCTCTATAGTTGGTTGGTTTTCTTTTAATACGCAGAAGAGTTTAGCACAAAGACGTGCTTTTGTCAAATTTCTGTTTTGCGCGTGCAATAAATCATTGAGCGGTGAAAACGACACTATTTTAGTGGTCTGGGCGACCTTCGAGCAGAGAGGACCCATAATGTGTCAAGTCCCGCACCAGCCACCACCGGCACCACCAGCACCACCAGCCACCACCGGCACCAGCCACCACCAGCACCACCGGCACCAGCCACCACCAGCACCACCGGCACCAGCCACCACCAGCACCACCGGCACCACCGGCACCAGCCACCACCAGCCACCACCAGCACCACCAGCAACGAATGCAACGAATGCAACGAATGCAACGAATCTTGCATCATCATATACATAACCACATCGAATCGCCCCTACAATCCCCTCCATGCTAGAATTGTCGATGAATCCTGCACGAGCAAACGATACAATGCTATAATATACCATAGTCAACGATAACCCATAGAGTATCATAGCCCCTCGCCTACTGTAGTGCAGCCTCGTCCACTTGACATAATTTTCTATCATCGTTTGCTGTATTCTATGATATACTACACTCCCCTGCACCGCCACGTTGACATAACGAAGCATCGATCCCACGTCTGCGAGTATAGTCGTTTGCTGTATATTGCATTATACTCTATGAGAAACTGACACGGGTTTGACACAAAAATTGAACAGGATTTGCACAACTATGTGGTATCATAGTCATAGTGATACAACAGACCACCAGGAGGCTGACAGAATGACCAAACCAGATAGAGTAACCAGATTGATCCGCATCATCGGAATCCAGGCTGAGATAGCTGGATGCAGAAGCCATGAGAATCCAGAAGCCAAACGCCTCGACGCCCTACACTTGCTCTTGGCTGAAGCCAGTAAAGATTTGACCAACAGTGATCATACTAGAATCTTCTCCGCTGGCTGCCGGGCACTTCTGTACTCAACGAAGATTATGCATGAATGGGATGCACGAGATGCCGAAAATGACGAATTTGACCGTCAACGGAGGCTGACAGAATGAGACAACAGCGACTAGGCTACATAACAGCACATGGCACAATGGCATGGTGGAGTGAGATTATGCGCCTCCCACGACAACGGCGCATTAATCACATCGGTTGGGCACTTCGATGGAATTATATCAGCGCAACAGCCGCACGAGAACTCAACGCATTATTGGACAGGAGAATGACAGAATGCTAACATCAACGATCAGACTACAAGAAGAACGCGCAAGGAAGGACGTCATCAAATCCTGCTTTGACAGCTTCCGGCCCTACACTTGTCCAGGCTGCGAAGACTACCCTCGATGCCAAATGGCAAAGCAAGATCGGGAGGCTTTGCGGAACTTGGCGATGATTCTGAAATTGGGGGGAAAATGACCACAAGACTAGCGAACACCATCAAAATCAGTATCCCAGATATTCGGGCAGAGATCAAAAAGCTGCCGAATACACGAGATTCTGATCCCATGTGTCGAGATCAATTCCTGCAGTGTTTCCGGCGCGAGTTGAGTTGGTGCGTTGCCGAAGCGTTGCGGGCAACCGAAGGCGAAGTGCTCTTCTCAGATCTGCAAGTGCCAAGTCAGGCGAACGGTCAATACAGCATGAATTTCGAAGTATTTGATCGGTCAAGAGCACAACGCAACGCCTTCAACTTCCACGGTCAGAATACCAGCCAGTGGTTGTATGCTGGCTGCATTCTCTATCAGGAAGGAGAAGTATCGACACATCATTAACAGGATACCACAACCGAATATCCGAGGCGCCAGCCTCGGAGTCAGCCTAGAAAATCGTTTCTGGACTGACGCGGAGACTGGAGAATCAACGAAAACAGGGAGGGCAAAGTGAAGAAATGGTATATCGGGCATAGAGGGGGAATCAAAGAAATCTTCCAGGCGGGGAGCGCACCAACTGAGGAAAGTCATGGCCACCTCTATGTAGCAGCTATTGGCCCCTTCCGCACGAAACGGGCAGCTATTTGGGGCTGTCAGTATGATGCCCACTGGGCCACTATAGCTGAGGCTGAGAGAGCAGCCAAGAGAGACGCGGAATTGTCGGCATAGCAGGGAAGGCCAGTCAGTGAGGAGCTGGCTGGCCAAACCATCATAATCGGTAAAGTGGGGGCAGGGGCCAGGCAGGGGCCACGAAAACGGCGAAACAGGGAGGCGCAAAGTGAACGCACAAGACGCCAAGAGCTTTACTGGTTATAGTATGGCAAACGCCCTGAGAGTGGCCGCAGCAGCCGTCAAACGGGGTTGTCAATGCCAGCCATATGAAGACTGGTACACGTACAAACGCTGGTTGGCCCAGGGATATCAGGTCAAACGTGGAGAGTATGGAGTGAGATTATCCACGTTCGTTGAGATGACAAAGACCGATGATGACGGAAACAAAGTCACCGTCGGCAAACGGCCTTGGACTAGTATTGTATTCTGCCGATGCCAAGTAGAGGAGAGCACAAAGTGAGCAAGCAAGAGGAGATCAATCGGACGGGCCAAAAGTATATCGAAGGATTGCGGGCCGTAGTCGCGCAGTTGTGGAAGCAAGCTTGTGGCCACGACGACATACCATCAGGGAGCAAATTCGTGGTATTCTCTGAAGACAACCCCTACGTGGTATTCTACAACAACGTCATGAAGGAATTCATGGAGGCCAGGAAACAGTACTGCGCTGGGGGATATGTCGGATTGAAAATCTATCAGGGGAGGGCAAAATGCCGCGCAACGTAAGGAACTTCTGGGTCGAGGCCGAAGTAGAAGGGCGAAAATCAAAAATCGCCTTTGGGCCACAGGGCAAAGAGGACGGCTTCCGTTTGACCGTCTTTATGCGCAACAAGGGCGAAGTCGAAGATGTCGCTCATGTAGAAGGCGCGAGCATCGAGGGCAGGACTTTGATGCTTTGGGTGGACTGCGCCGGCGAAGAGGTCAAGATCAGCCGCGAACGGTGAAATCATGCCAGCCGGAGGCATCGTATCCGGCAAGTCAAAACACAGGGGGTGAAAAGTGGAAGACTACAAAGCTCGCGTGGTAGGCTACATTTGGTGGCCGAACGGCATGGAGTGCAGCCAGGAGTACCGATTCCTCGCCGAAAATGACGAAGACGCGCTCGAAAGGATCGAACGGGTGGCAGGGGACTTTTCAGAGGTAAAAGACTTTGAACTTTTCAGGCGCGAGAACTGCCTGCATTGTGGCCACGTCGTCTGGGAATGTGTCAGGGAATTCACCAAAGAGGGGGCGTCGATTTACCTTGAGTGTATGGCGTGAGGAGGGCAACGATGAAGGGGCGATGCGAAATCTGCGGACGTTGGATCAGGGAAAACACCGACGGCAACAATCGCTATTGCCAGGGGCATTCGTACTTTTCCGTACAAGTATTCATCAAACAACACCCAAAGTCGAAGCTGGCCAGGATGCAGAGAACGTATGGACGAAGTTGAGTCCACAGGAAGAGGGAGAGAGTGAAAACCATCAGACGTAACACCAAACGCGCCAAACGAATCTTTGAGTTGGCTACCAGTTGTAGGGTATGCGACCTTGATAATTGCTTTCATCCAGAGTCGTTGCCTTTACCGATTGACTGGTTATGGGAGAATTACCAAACATTCAACTATGCTCGGCTGCGTGAGAACTCTGCCGGACATTTTACGCTCCGCGTTCACAGCAATCTGTGGTACTACATCGAAAGCACTGGATAACACAGGGGTGGGATAGAGCACCTGCTTGTAAAGAAACTTGAGTCCCACCCACTCAACTCTCAAGTAGTATAGGGGTGTAAAGACAGCGAAAAAAGCACAATAGGACGAAAAAAGCGGTGAAAAGAGTAGATTATGCTACGAAACACATAAAAAGGCGTCGAAATGTAGGCTCTAAAAGACCAATGAACAAAGAAAAAACTGGAATTGAGCGTAGAAGGTAGTGAACAACTGCACAAGGAAGCAAGGAAAACAGGGAATCGGGGCCTCCTTGCAAAAAAGAAAACAGGGAAAAACAGGCAACGAACGTAGTGACTATTGTTTATTGCTGTCTTTGAGGCAGAGGCATAAAGACAGTAGATAATGATGAAAGAACACAAAGAAACGATACGTTATGGTCAAGTAAACATACACAAAATGCACTATTGCTAAAGTTGATAGGGAGGGACTCAAGGTAAGAGACCAATGAACAAAGAGAAAACTACAGAAAACTGCGCGTGGCGTAAATGAACGTAATTGAGTACCTTGAGGCACTAAGACAGCACAGGGTGATAATAGAACACAGAAGAATCATACGTTATGGTAAAGTAAAGATACATAAAATGCACTATTGCATCAAATATTCAACTATACAAGACCCTGTGACCATTATGATTAAACCCAGTTTGACATAATAATAGATGAATCATACGCGATTTAAAGTGACCAATGGGGTACAACTCCTGTGCGAAAACCATGCAATAGTGCATTTTATGTATCTTTACTTTACCATAAGATGCAGTTCTATTGTAGTTTACAAGCACCCTGTGCTGTCTTAGTGCCTCAAGGTACTCAATTATGCTTGTTTATGACCACTACCAGTCTTTATCGGTTGTTAAAATCAAGTTTACATTATTGCATGAGAACGCTATTTCCCTGTTTTCTATGCTTCTGTGCATTTCACGCCCTCATCCTTGCGCAATGTCACTACTTACCCGTTTTCTATGCCCCTGTGCAGTTTATGTATGCGAGTTTTCCAGACACCTTGATCCACCGAATTTGACAATTCATAGCACTTGTGCTACGATATAATCATAACCACTGAACCTGATAAGCGGAATAGTTCGACACAAAGGAGAGCAGAAATGAATGGGATTTCACTGGCAGGACTCGATAAGGCATCGGTGTTAGCAGCACTCTACAACGCCAGTCGGCCTCTAGGTATGGGATTCTTACAATACGATCCCAAGCCGATGACTATTGAGGAGGCCAAGGACATCTTGACACATCAAACGTACTTCGATTATTTGAAGGGGCGCGTGATGAAGATCGACCTCTCGGAGGATTCGCTACGCACTCGGCTGTATGATCGAGATAACGGCGAAGGTGCAGCAGAAGCGGTGCTCGGACACTTACGCGAGACAGGAAAGGTAAGTGGAGGCGGGGTCAAAGCTATGCACACTCAGGGGCTAAAAGAGGAGATCAAAAGAACGCGAGACTTCGCAGATACACCCACAACATTTGGGACGCTAGGAGCTTTTGCTATTCTCCAGCTCGGTGGTGAGGACGTTGCCGAGGAACTCGGAGCGGCCTTGGACAGAGCGGAAGAGGTATAATTGCACGGCTGAACAAGAGGTCTGTGCTACGATACAATCAAAGTTAGCTGGCAGAAGGAGACCACTGTGGAAAAGCAACCAAGTTGTGAAGTTAGTCTTATCTGGGCCTGCCCTCGCTGTGGCAACCGAGACGGGGACACACTCGTCCACTCACTACGCCAAGGATACCTCCAGTGCAAACGCTGCGGCAAGTTCTATCCTCGGCCAACCGGAGCTACCCAGTGGACCCGCCGGCCCAGTGACGTGGCGGCTAGTCCATGACTTATGATGAGTGCATGGATTTACTCGACTTCCTGAACTACCGACTACGCAGCTTTCGCAACCCCTGGTACACCTGGGCCATCGATATCACCTGGGAGAAGCTGTTTCGATGGGCCAAACTACTTGGCTATACCCCGCCAGCGAATAGCTGGCAGAAGGAGACAGTACCCTTGTTTGAATGGTGAATGATGCCCTGTTTCCCTGATATGCCAGGCTGGCTGCGATTCGGTAGCTGGGACCGATTCCGTGGCGATGAAGGGGGGCTTCCTGGAACTCCTTTGTTTAGATCAAATAAGGTGCGGAATCTTCGAGCCGATTTCTACTGGACCAAAAGTGCCTGGCTGCGTTGGGGATTGTGCCTGATGCGGCCCTACATCATCTGGGATTCGGCCAAGGAACTGACGTGCCCTGAGCATGACATGGTGGCTGACTATTTGACTAGACATTCAGAAGCGCGTGCTCTATACAGACCAGAGCAAATTGGTGAACTCAAATATTACGACATCCTGGGGATGGCCGAAAAGATGCCAAAACGAGACCAAAGTTCGTCAAGTTGACAATTCATAGCACTTGTGCTACGATATAATCAAAGTCCAAAGGAGGCAATCCCATGACCGAAACCCGTGAGCAGAAAGCGCAGCGGCTGGTGGATCAGGGCTGTATCGAACTGAGCTGCCATAGTTCCCTCTACACGGAAGCCTCAGTGCGAGGAGACCATAGTCTCTATAATACCTGCGTCTTGGCCAACGGATACTTCTACTGTGATTGTGAGTGGAGTCGCTACCATTCCCATACCGACGATCTCTGTGTCCACGCACTCGCGGTCAAACTGACCGTGGAAGCGGATGATGAGGCGGAACGCGCTCACACCGAGACGCTGCTGAACGCGCTAGATGAAACATAGGGCATCTGATCTAAGTGCCCCGCCAGCGAGCGGATAACTTACGCACTCGCGGTCAAGTTGGCCGTGGAAAGGGACATACCCAAGGATACCGACTTGTCAAAGGAGGAGACGTGCAACAAATCATAGAGGAACTGAACAAGGCCCTAGCACACCTGGTGAAAGCGGAAGAGAGACTTGACCAATTCGATAAATCCATCTTAGCATTCGACCACGCCTGCATCTATACTGACGGGGCAGCCTATAGGGTCAGATATGTCCTGAAGATGCTGAAGCAAGAGCAGGAGGCAATGAAGATGAAAGAACCGTGGGAGATGAGACGCGATGAATATGCGGGGACAGCTACAGGAGACGAGGCAGAGGCAGCCATCAAACGTTTGAGTATAGAGATGCCTGGTTTTGTTGGGAGGCAACGGTCTATGTGGCCTGTGGGAGGCAACGGTCTATGTGGCCTGTGAGACGCTTTTTTGGCAAAGCACATCGGTTGTTGGTCTTAGAAGCCCTAGCTGCTGGCAAGCCTGTGCCCCCCGAAGTCCTGATCGACTATCCTGATTTAAAGGAGAAATGAAATGGGCTATATGCGACATCACGCGATTATCGTCACCTCGTTCGGTGAAGACTGGCTAGTGCCCGCACACGAGAAGGCAATAGTGATATTCCCGATTGTGAGTCCTATCTTGGAATCAGGAATGAATCATTATCTATCATTCATCATACCATGTGATGGAAGCAAAGAAGGCTGGTCTGCATCAAACGAGGGTGATGAACGAAGGGACAGATTCATCAATTGGCTTCATGCCCAAGAATACAATGATGGTTCTTCGTGTCTGACCTGGGCTGAGGTGCAATATGGAGATGAGGATGGAGAGCAAGTAGTTCTTCGCCATAGCAACTGATAGGAGAAAACATGAGAACAAACGACTGGTACGAATGCACCGCACGCGAGGCATCGTCGCGCGGCGACCAAGCTCTTATGAGGGCAGCCCAAGCCGCGCAATTTGCGGCACAGCCTTTCGAGGCTTACATCGACGGCGTCATTCGCCACCTCAATGGTGCTCTTGTTGAAATCGACCGCATCGTTCAGAGCGCGATTGAAGACGGCGACGACCCGCGAGCGTCCGCCACTCACGTTGCAGAGCGGATCATCAATACCGTCACCTGGGCGGTCGCAAATGCACAGATCGGGTACTTGGTCACTTCTGCAGCGGCACTCGACGAAGCGGCGAAAAAGTTACCCAAGGAAACATAAGCAGAAGGGAAAAGTCCGATGTCAACGAGTTGGGAGATTCTAGGAGTTCGCCAGCTCCTTGAAGAGTTGCAGGCCGACGCTGAACTAGGCCGCCTCGTTCGTGGGATGCGGCGGGGCAGCACATTACTCCATACTACTGACTGCAAGAACAGGCCAGATTGGGTAGCAAGCTGGAGCGGTGGTGGCGGCTGTATAATCACCAATAGCGGCTCAGATGACCCCACCGTGGCCCTACGTTCGATTCAACGAAAGGAGGAAGACGATGCCTATACCGATACCTAGCCTGCGAGAACAGTTGTTGTGTGTCCACGTCGGTGGGCCAGCCGTTATTAGTGGAGACCATTACGGTTTGCTTATGAGTATGATAAACAAACTGGAGATACTAGCCGAGAAAGTCGAGGCATTGGAAGAGCAACAAGAGCTTTGTTGTGGTGAGTGTCGATTCTTCAACCGCACATTCGCTTGCTGTAAGGTTTGTTCTGGAGAGCGCAGGAGGACTCCAGATCACGAAATCTGCGATGAATTTGAAGCTCTACCTCCTGTAGTGAAAGCCGTGGAGCCTAGCGATATCCGAATCGCCGAACAATACAACACGGTTATCCGCAACCTGTGCAAAGAGCTTGCCGAGGCTAAAGCAGAATGTGGGCGACTGTGCAAGGAGAATGACAAAGCCAAGGCGACGATAGAAAGGCTGCGGGAGAAGCGGGGTGAAAGGGAAGACTTGTTGACAACTCGTAGGAGGGTGATTCTGCGACTATACAGGCGGCGTAATGAACTGTGCAAAGAGCTTGCCGAATCCAAGGCGACGATAGAGAACTTACGCAAGGAGTACGACGTTGCCAAGGATGACCATGAAGCATACAAAGAGGAAGCACGCAACAGAATCTACACTCTGCGCAAGGAACGCGACGAGGCTGAGGCGGCCATAGCGAAAGACCTTGAACACACGATTATGTGGCGTAACCGTTGGAGTCTAGCTCTTGAGGAGCGTGACCGAGCGGAAGCCCAGATCAAAGAACTAGAAAACCATATCCTACGAATGATGCACAAGGAGGCGGGATGACGAAGAACGAGACTAAAGCGTTCATCGTAATTCTCATTGTAGCAGGTGTGTTCCTATCCTCGGCATATTCAATATTTTAGGTGAACGCAATATCCTCGACGGCCTACTGGCAGACGGATACGATGTAGTCATTGATCGTTCGATTCGGCCTGGAGAGGGGCGTTACATAGTGAGGATTTGGCGGGATGGTGGCTGGGTGGCGGTAGAAAGATGAACGACCAAGCACAACTATGCTACGTGGAATTGCCCTTCGTGTGGTTCACGATGAATCTGCGTGAGCAGTCAGGCGACGATTGGAATGATGCACCCTACGACTGCAATGCTGGCCCTCCAACTTTGAGGCGTGGACAAGATTGGAAAATCTTTCGTGTGGCCGTCTTTGCCAATCCTTACAAGCATCAATTGATGACTCCAGACAGTAGTCATTCCAACACTTGGTGGTCAGTCGATGATATAAATTCAGGAGCTGTGCCCTGGCTGCGCCTAACTGAATCAGACTGGAATCCGCAATCGATAGCGACACTTATGGCTGGCATTACCTACTCCGAATTCAAGGAATTCGCTGCTCGTTATGGGTTGCTCATCTGGCTTGACGAAGCACTTTAGCCAAATTTGACAAATCATAGCATCTGTGCTATGATATGCTCAATCAAAGGAGGCGTAATGCAAACCCTAGACTTTGGCGAGATCATGGAGAACACCGCATATTGGTACGATAATTACGATCTGATATGTCCCTACTGTCACGGGGAACCAGAACACGACTGTTCGACGTGCGGAGGGGAAGGATCGGTTGAGTGCTCAGAATGCGCGGGATTTGGTATAGTAGCTGATCGAGAGTGTCAAAAGTGCAAGGGAGAAGGTGGTTTTCCTTGCAAGGACTGTGGTGGTGAAGGTGAAATATACTGTGAACAATGCTCCGACGGCCACTTTGAGGTCATGTGGAACACGGCCTATGAGGTCAAGGTCTGGGATGATTGGCTAGACGTTGATCGCAGCAGTCCCAAGTGGAAGAAAGCCTACAAATTGGCTTGGGATAATGGCTTTTGTTTGATCGAACACAGGTGCAAGCAATACCTCCTTATGGGTATGTGCGGGCAAGATTGCACTTGGCTGATTCACTACACCAGGTGGAAGTTGCAGAGTTTCCTGGATGAAGAGGATTGTCAGCAGTGTATCGGATCTGGTGGCTATGTCTTCTTACGCGACCAGGAGAAAAGGCGCGAACTCTGTGAATATATCAAGGGCCGACTAACGCCACCAGAAGACTACGCCAAAAGTTACGCCTATGACATCGCCAAGATTGATCGTATCTATGAATGAGCGTACTTGGGTTAGAGCAACAGATTCCGAAGGACATAGCATCATCGCCGAGGCTAACCACGATGGCACGTTTACCACTTGGAGTTACTCAGTGTATGGGGCTATTGGAAGTACTGGTGAACCACTACCAGGAGTCACCATCTCACCCACGACGAAGCAAGATAAAAGCGACATAGATCGACTGGAAAAGATGTTGGCAAAGTCTGAGAAGCGTAGTCAAGCATGGTACAATTGTTACCGAATAGCGCAGGGACGATGACTGATCGACTCGACGTTGGCGACGGAGACAGTATTCCGATGACCCTTTCCGCAATTCAACCAGGAGACTACATCCGCAGTCAATTAGCCCCACACATCGTCGGTCGCGTAGTGCGGCGTGGCGTTGTGACCCGCTATCCTGCATTCATCATCGAGAACTATAGGGGCATTCTAGCCGTGGTTTTGGAATCAGATACGGTGATTCTTGGTTTGAGCAATATCCAGGACTTAGAACAACGCATCAGCGACGAATTTGACAAGGCATAGCACTTGTGCTACTATATAGTCAGGAGGAAAAATGAAACGTCCCATCTGTGTCAAATGTGAAACAGAGTTCCAACCATTCAAAACAGGGATAGCAGTAGTAGATATGTTCTCATCACCTCCAGAGCCATACCAAATATGGCTGGCCGACTTATTCGAGTGCCCCGTGTGCAAAGTGCAAATCGTAAGTGGATTCGCGGATAGACCGTTGGCACGTCATTTTGAGGCTGACTTTGAGCGTCGTCTATTGGAAAGTGGTGGAGATTCTCCAGTGTATAATTACGAACGCACAGGTGAATAGTTGGCGAAAAGGAGCATTAGATGACACAAGAGCACGATCCGCTTGACAACGTTGAGAGTGCTATGGCTGATGTCAAAAAGGCATTACAGGAGATAGAGGAGAAAGAAGCCATCGGCCAATTGGCTGTCCAAGGCTGGAAGGACTATGCTGCTGCACTTGACAGATGGCAGGCAGCCCTGGCAGGCATCGGACTTTCTGTGTCTGTCCCGCCAGCGGGCGATTCATAGGGAGGTGGGCGAATGACAAGACTGACATTCCGGCAGGGCTTGCTCTGCATCGTCGTTTGCCTGGCCCTGCAAGCATTCCTGTGGATATTGGAGATGGGGGCATGAAGGAGGCAACAACATGAAAAGTGCCTGTGCAATCAACTATTCTCATAATGGTGATTTCTTCAACATCATGGTACACAGAGGTGGTGATTATGGCCCCGACTCACAGTGCGAGTTGTGTTCTCTCACCAAGCAAGAGGCATGGCTGGTCGCTAAGTGGGCCGACGAAGTGTTCAACAACAAAACTTACCGCTTTACTGGCAGCAGCCCTTGGGGGTGGACTATCTTCCTACCTGAACGGGAGGTGAACGAAAGGCCATTAGAAAAGTTCGGGCCAATCGAGCGTTTAGTAGAAGCCATCGGTCGCCATCCCACTGCAGAAAGCGACCCCGATGTTATCGATGCAATCAACGCTGTAGAGGATGCCCTGAAACAGGAGGCCACCGATGCCACTGACTGACGAATGGATCAAAGAGCAACTAAAGATCTGCGAAAAGGCGGTTCCTCCTGGCCAACTCGTAAGAAGTTCCGATGCTCGCTTCATCGCTGCGGCCCGCGAGGGCTATCCCCTGGTGCTCGAAGAAGTCCAGAGACTACGTCGGTCTAAGGCTGATATGCTAGCACTCCTTGAGGGTATGGCAGCCAACCTAACGGCTATGAGAAAGTCATTCGAATGAGGAAGGGTGCAGTCGCCGAAAGGCGTAGGAGTGAAGGGTTACGGGGGAGGAACTACCCTGACCGTGCCCAGATCGGGTGCGATTGTACCCAAAGGAGGAGCGATGACGAAACTGAGTGAGGCCCAGAAACGGGTGCTGACGGCATGTTGGGTTACGACTGGTATCTGGATGAATACGTGGGGTGGCCGATGGAGCATAAGCTGGTCTGAAGACGACACTGGTGAGCATTTTCAGCCACAACGCAAGACTGTGGAAATACTGGAGGGCTTGGGATTGTTGCGGCGCGATCCCCCAGGTCTGGCAATCAACTTTGAGTACCATCTCACCGACAAGGGCCGCGAGGTGGCGAAGGAACTGGAGGAGCAAGATGCCGAAACTGAGTGAGCGCGTGCCGTGGTATGAACAGACTAGACAGGCGGCATGGAGCAGGGAACTGGCCCAGGAAGTGGAGGCCCAAGGGGAGCGGCTCGACATCCTGGAGGGCAAGTACCAGCAAGCCCCAGTTGACCGCAGGCTCGTGGAGGAGGCACTGGCCACAGCCCTAGAATGGGAGAAAGGGTTTGTAGAGGATTCATGGGCACTCTCCAACCTTCTATTGGTTATTGACCCCCTCCGCCGCGCCCTGGAAGGAGACCCGGATGACCAAGACTGACGCCGAATGGCGAGCACTGGATCAACGAATAGCTTGCGAGATTATGGGGTTGCTTACCTGGGACGACCTAACCCCTGCGGAACGACAAGACTACATTGACGTTACGCCCAAAAAGTTCCTCGACATGTCGCTGGAGCGGTGGAAGAAGAACTATTGGAAGCGCCAATATGAGTCTGTGTTCCCCCTCCATGCGTTCTCTGGCTGGCAGCCCCATCTCGACGTGGAACAGGCACTGAGGGCGCTGGACGCGGTGAGAGTCAAGGGCCACGACATAAGCATTGATCAAAAGACTGGCGAGCCTCGGTGTTGGGTAACGATTTGGATGGAGAATGCCCCGCACATTGTAGAGACACACGATCTTTTGCCAAAGGCCATCTGCTTGGCAATCGAGCAGTGGCTGGATGCTCAGGAGGAGGAGCAACAAGATGCCCAAGAGTGACGCCGAGTGGCAGGCCCTGGACGAGCGGCTTGCGCGAGAAGTGATGGGGTGGCACAAACGCTTGTTCTGGTGGTCAGTCGATGAGTCCGGTTGCCCCGTTAGTGTGCATTTGATTCCAGGCTGGCAGCCCCATCTCGACGTGGAACAGGCACTGGAGGCGCTGGATACAGTTGCGGATAAATATCCAGGTGTAGGATATACGCTGGAACGTGCGACACCAAAGCGGCTACGCGGCTATATGTGTGCCCTTGGGAATCCCGATGCGCCTGAAACTTTGGCCTTTGCGCCTACTCTGCGCGAGGCCATCTGTCTGGCAATCGAGGCATGGCTGGACGCTCAGGAGGAGGCGCAAGATGGCTAAGGCAGTCTTGTTGACCGTGAACTATCAGACCGAAGTCGTGAGATGGTCATTCGTGGATGGGGAACAGGCCATATCGAAGGCCCATGCTTTCTGGGAGTCAATTGAGAAAGATTGGCCTGGTTATTCCTCGGTAGTTATCGGAGACGAAGAGGCAATAAAGGAACATGCAGAACGCATTCTCAAGACTTTGGGCTTGGGAGAAGCAAGATGACCCTGGCTGAAGCTAAGGCCGCTATCGAGGCCCTTCCTGGCGTCCACGAGGTTACTGAGTTCGTCGTGCGCGACGACCTCGCCAAGCCAGAGTATGTGCGATTCAACATCTACTGCACCAATCCTGACCTCCTGGAGACGCTACGAGACATCCAAGAGAACTTGACACGAGACTTAGACTGTATGGTTTTCATCAATCTGAAATTTGACAAATCATAGTGATTGTACTACAATAATGGAAACTAAGTCTTGAGGGAGGCGAATAAAATGCCGATCTATCGTTTCTCTGAATCAGGCACTTTCTCTGTCTTAGTCGAGGTAAGAGCCGAAAACGAAGAAGAAGCCCGTGAACTCATCGGTGATGGTGAGGGAGAGGAGATTGAGAGTTCATTGCAATATTATGATCCCTACTCTGAGCTTCAAGAGGTGATAGACGAAAGCCCTATATTGATTATCGACTCTTGTGACCATCCTGTTGGAGTAATGGTAGAGAACAAGGACGAAACGAGAAAACAACCACCAACTTAGGAGGTTAGGAAATGCCTACTGGATATACCGCTGCCATTTGTGAAGGTGAAGTAACGTTTCGTGATTTCCTATTTAGCTGCGCAAGAGCCTTCGGTGCTTTCGCCTCTATGAGAGATGCGTCGTTAGACGAATCAATTCCTGACCAAATAGAGCCTTCTATATGGCAGCTAAAACGGCTCCAAGAATCTCTTGAGTCCTTGGTTACGATGGAGTCTTGGAGTGACGATACTTGGAAGGAAGCAACTATAGCAGATTATGTGAAAAAGATGCGGCGGCGTCAAGAGGCAACAGAAAAGAATACTGTGCTACTAAGTCGCTACAATGCGATGCTGGAGAAGGCGAGGGCTTGGCTACCTCCTACCGAGGAGCATCAAGGATTGAAAGATTTTATGATCAAGCAGTTACAAGAGAGCATAAAATTTGATTGCAGTACAGATTTTTCAGAACCACGGCAACTCAGTAGCGCAGACTACAGACATAAGAGGTTGACCTGTTGTTTGGCAGATATAGAATACAATGCTAAAGGTTATCGAGAGGAATTGGATCGGGCCAAGGAGCGGACTGAGTGGATTCGGGCACTCAAAGATAGTCTAGATGCCTAAAAAGGGTTTCCAAGTTGGCGATGTCTTGATACATCCTTCAACACAAAGCTTATGGGCTGTGATCGAGGCAGAACCTGACTTAGTGCTACGTGATCCTTATGGTCTAGAACCTGACCGTCGTATGCCATCTTTCGTGGCGACAACAGTTGTCTTTGGTGAAGTCTTCAAATTCGCTTGGCATCACGAAAAAGAGAAATATGACCGCAATTGAAACCATCCTCTTAGAGTATGCTGAACTATTCTGCACTGTGCAGGCTTGGGACGATGGTGACTTGGCGATGGGTCGGTATACAGTCGCCATCGGAGATCTGATTTGGTTTATGCCTGATTCTCCTGATGAGATTTGTGAATGTGGAGGAGATTGGCTAGAAAATTGGTGGTGGACTCCAAAGGACTACTTTGGAAAACCTCTCTCTTTGGATGAACTGCCAATCAAGGTGCTCAGGAAAATCATTTCTCTAGACGAGGAGGAAAAATGCCTATTTATCGTTTTATTGAGTCCGGTAATTACTCCCGTTTCTGTGAAGCTGAGGCTTCTGATGTAAAGGCGGCATTCAAACTCCTTGATGATGGCTTAGTCGAGGAGGTCGATGGGTCGCTAGAATACCGTAACTCCAAAGTCACCTTGCACGAAATTAAATTTCACAAAGGAGAATATGAAAGGATGCAGGAGATGACTAAGACTATCTCGAATCTCCTTTCAGAACATCGAAACTTCTTTGCCACTGTAAAAGCCTGGGACTATGGTGATTCGGCAGAGTACCCCAGATATACGGTTTTTATCGGAGAGGATGTTTGGTTTCTTCCTCAAGAGGATACTTGGAAGTGTGATGGTGTATGGGGAGCTTGGAAGTATGATGGTAAGTGGGGTCATGATTATTTAGGAGAATTGATTCCTTTAGATAAATTGTCTATTAAGATGCTCAAACAAATCATCACTTTAGGTGAAAAAGGAGCCTGAAATGCCTACACCAGTAGATTTCGTTGGCACAGTGTCGAGAGGATCGATAAGTGACGCGGAATTGATCAAGACGTTCGCTGCTTTTCTCGATTACTATTGGCCAGAAAAGGGGGAAGAACTTCGTTGGGAATTCTCGGAAGTCTTTGATTCATTGAAAAATCCTTCTCATTGGACAGATGATGAATGGGAGCCACCCGAAGAGCTTTCTCAGGTAGCTGGTGAGTTGGTGAATGTTATTTATTGGGACGCTCTAGACGACCTATCTCCAGAAGGTTACTTCTTTGGTGAAAACCCAAAGGATGCTAACGATATTGGCTACTGGCCGATTGGAGAAGAAGATGAGTAGTCTAGTAAAAGTTGTTTCAATATTTTGGATTTTCTCGACTTGGTTTAGGATTGTTTCTAGTAGAGATAGCGAATTTTCTTGGCCACTGTTTATCTTTTCCGTGTTTACAGGTCTCTGCATACTCGCTATCCCTTACTCTTGAAGCTTATGTCCAAGATAATTGCACTTGCTTTTATGTGGTCGTTTTTTGAGATGGGGTTTTGAGGAAGAATCGACTTCGGAGAGGGGACGAGATGAGGTACTATACAAATTATCAATTGGACCCTAATGCAGACGATTGGTCTCGCTTTATTGATGGAAGTAGAGCCAAAGCCATTCAGGATTTCATTGAAGACGCCGCACGGGGGTATGGTTGGTCAGATTTAAAGAGCGTCTGGATTGGTGAAGGTAGCGACCTTACCTGGTATAAACACCAAGAGGACATGATCGAATTATCTGTTGCCTTCCCCAATGTGCTTTTTACTTTATGGGGTAGTGGTCAGGAATCAGATGATCTTTGGAAGGAGTACTACTTCGGTGGAAAATGCCAGGCAGTAAAAGGAGAAATCATCTACCCCACCTTCGATGAGAGCCAGTTGAAGTGCCTTAATAAAGAGTGTCCCTCCTGCTACGGTGAGGGCGTTCTTCACGCCGATGGATATGGAAGCATCGGTTGTCCCAGATGCAATGGGGAAGGGGAAATAGATGATACTGAAATGTCCTAACTGTGACACTGAGTTGCGACTTATGGTGACGCTAACGTTCGTGGACGTTCAAGCGAAAGGTGAGGTTGATGAAAGTGGACTCGCCCACTTTGTATTCGGCGATACAGGTGTGCGAGCGGGAGATCGAATCAACTCGATCTACTGTCCAAGCCCGTCATGTGATTGGACGTGTGAAGATGCTTGGGAATTTCTACGATTGGAGGTAAAAAATGTCTAGATTAAACAGTGTGTTATGGGAGCTATATTTACGAGGTGATCCACGAATTTCGGTGATCGATTCCTTTCAACAAAACTCGCTCTCTTACGTCAAGGTTGTCGTCAATGACGGCAGCCATGATATTATGGTTCAAGAGATAACTGGATACCCCTTTACGTTTCTAGGACATGAAAAAGAAGCGTTGAACGACGCCATAGAAAAAGCTCTCGTAAAGGCAGCGGATATCATTACACAAAGGGCAATTGCACCAGTGATAAAGCTATTCGATGAAACTCTGTAAAACCTGTGGCAAGGAATTCGTCGATTTCTGCAAGCCTTGTGCTGTGCGAGCAGCTATGCGAAACATCAGGAGACAAGATGCTCTGAGAGGTTTGGCGTGTAGTCAGAAGCAGACTCGCCAAGCACGAGGCAGAGCACTAATCGAATTAGACGATCCAGAGCTTGCGACCAAGATCGTCTTAGGAGATCCCGATTCATACCTCCGAAGGGCGTCTTTGATGTTCATTCGAGACAAGGAAACCTTGATGGAAGTCATATTTACCGACGATGATTGGCAGGTTAGACAGGTTGCGATTAGTTGTATCAAGGATACGTCGTTGCTCAAAGAAGTTATGAGGAGCTTTGCACAGGAGAGCACTAATTATCGGTTTGCGAAGGAATGTTTGGAGGGATTGAAATGACAATAAAACTCTATAAAGGAGACTGCTTGGAAATTCTACGAGATTTCTCCAGTGACTCTATCGACGCCATAATCACAGATCCTCCATATCCAAAGAAGTTTCTCTATCTTTATGAGGCTATAGCAACAGAAGCCAAACGAATCCTCAAACGGGGTGGTAGTTTTATCGCTATCACTCCTCATTATGCACTGCCAACGATTCTGGAAGCGGTAGGAAAGCATCTAAAGTATCGTTGGATACTTTGTATGTGGCAAGCCAAAGGGCCACATCCTAGAATGGCGATGGGTATGGAAGTCTTGTGGAAGCCTGTGGTTTGGTGGGTTAAGGAGGCTTGGCCACAGGGAAGAGGTTTCGTCACCGATGGTTTTGAATGCCCTTCACCAGAGAAGGGATTGCATCATTGGCAACAGAGTTTATCTTGGGCGCAGTATTGTATACGATTTGTTCCTCCAGATGGCGTCGTTCTCGATCCCTTGATGGGTGCTGGCACTGTGGGTATTTCTTGTCTTGATACAGATCGATCCTTCATCGGTATTGAATCATCTGATGAGACTTATGCTAAGGCTGAAAAGAGACTTGAGGAGCATTTGGCGAATTTGACAAATCGTTGACATTGTGCTACTATATGGTTCAGGTGGGCCGGAGTTTATGGGTTATCATATAGGAAGATCCCACGAACAAAGACACGTCCACCGTCGTGGTTGGGGTAGCTCAGTTGGTAGAGCACTAAACCCGTTGGGCATAACATATCTGCAAGGGTCGAGGTTCGACGGTTATCCATGTTAAGGAAGAGGTCGCTGGTTCGAGTCCAGCCCCCAACCAATTCGGGCCGAAGTAGGTGGGTTATCGTAAAGTAAAGACAAAATTCATAACGTCTCTTTTCCAAGCAGCAAAGGCAAACAGCAGGCAAGGTACAAGAAGCGTTCTGAATTTGGCATACTAAAATCCACTTGCAATAACACGCCCGATTCAAAGGAGGATCGATGTATCAAAGACACTTCAATGTCCGAAAGACTTCTCAGAAGGAGCCGATTCCAGGTAGAGCAGATATGGCCGTCAACGAGGCTGGTGGCTATGTCTGGGATGTAGACGACTGGAAGCGTCTCGACAGGTTTCTGATCTTGGGAGCCGAAGGTGGTACATATTATGTAAAGGAGCATAAGCTGACGCGGGAAAATGCAGAGGCGGTGCTCCGTTGCATCAATGCCGACGGCGAGCGCGTTGTAAAGCAGGTCGTAGAAATCTCCGAGTCTGGTAGAGCACCAAAGAACGATCCTGCCCTATTCGTCTTAGCTATGTGTGCTGGACTGGGTGATGCAAAGACGAGATCCGCTGCATTGCATTCGTTGAATCGGGTAGCCCGCACAGGAACCTATTTGTTCACCTTTGCTACTTATATCCAAGCCTTTCGTGGCTGGGGTAGAGGACTACGTGATGCTGTAGGCTCGTGGTATACCGAGAAATCGGCTGAAAACTTGGCCTATCAATTGGTGAAGTATCGACAGCGAGGTGGTTGGACTCACCGTGACTTGCTGCGATTGAGCCATCCTGAGACGAACTCCGCCGCACATAAAATTCTTTTGGATTGGATCTGTCATGGCAAAGAGTGGTTGATGACCGTTGTAGATACAGGAGAGCAGTGGCAGAAGTTCGTGGTCGGCTACGAGCTGGCATCCATCACTGATGATGCGAAGGAGATCGTGCGGCTGGTTAGCGATTGTAAGTTGCCTTGGGAAGCTCTTGATACCAAGTGGTTGCGCTCCCCAAAGGTTTGGGAAGTCTTGTTGCCTAATACTCCCCTTTGGGCATTGATGCGTAACCTTGGTAGGTTGAGTGACATTGGACTACTCGCCCCCCTTAGTGAAACATCAAAGTATGTAGTGCAGAGATTCTCTGATGTTGAAGCTCTAAGCCGTTCCAGATTGCACCCATTTACTATCCTATTGGGAATGCGCACCTATGCTGCAGGCCACGGGGCTAGAGGAAATCTGAAGTGGCAACCAGTCTCGCAAGTTGTGGATGCTCTCGATGCTGCCTTCTATGAGAGTTTCCAAAACGTAAAGCCAACTGGGAAACGTTTCGTCTTGGCCGTGGATGTCTCTGGAAGTATGACCTCTTCTATGGGCGATAGTCCACTGACGGTACGTGAGGCAGCAGCAGCTATGGCTATGGTAACTGCTCGAACCGAGCCAAACTATACAGTGGTGGCCTTCTCTGATACGATGGTTCCTATCGAGGTCTCACCGCGAGAGCGTCTCGACGATGTAGTCAGGAAGTTTGGCGGGCTTGCCTTTGGAGGCACTGACTGTGCATTGCCTATGCTGTGGGCTTTAGGTTTAGATGTTTATTGTACTCGTTACCCTCGTTATTGGAGTCGCCAACTGCAACCGCAGGTGCAGCAAAAGCGCGATGTCGTTCCCGCAGATTGTTTCATCGTCTACACAGACAACGAAACTTGGGCTGGGGATATTCATCCAGTGCAGGCGTTGAAGCAATACCGCCGTGAAACTGGAATCCCAGCAAAACTAATCACCGTGGGTATGACCAGTGAGGGCTTTACCATCGCCGATCCAAATGATGTTGGAATGCTAGATGTGGTAGGTTTTGATTCCGCTTGTCCGCAGGTCATCCAGCAGTTTATAGAGGAACCAACAAAGGAGGCGTGATGAACCCTGAAGGGGTAGTTTCTTTGCTAGAGCGAATCGGTCAAATGATTTCTCCCGCTGCTCAACAAGTGTGGATCATCACAGTGCGTAATATCATCGTTCAAGGCTACACTTGTCTAGTTTGGGCTGTAGTTACCTTTCTAGGAGCATTGGTTTCTCTCAAAGTAGGTTTTCATGGGCTTGGTCTTCAAAGGAAATGTGATCGTGAGCATTGCAGGGAGACGAATTCTGCAAATGACTTCGTAGCAACTGGCCTTTTCCTTTTTGCTCTATTTGCGGTCTTGTTCGCCATCTTGATTACCTCCGCAGTTTCTTATCTATCCGTTCCTGAATACTATGCGATGCAGCGACTGATTAATATGTTACAGGGGAAATAGAGGGATTCTTGATAATCGCTTATGGGATTCAAACCTGGCCTGGAGCGATGACGTGCCCGTTTTCCTTGCCACATCCATCGGTTAGATTTTCCTGCCGTCGATGCAAGTTTTGCTGGTGGATACTCTTGGGTATCACATCAGATGATTGGGCGGAGGTTCGTTGTCCACAATGTGGGGAAGTAGCCTTGTTGCCACCAATAGCGATTGAGGTATTCTAAGGAGGAAAAGTGACGACAAAACTTAGTGAACGAGTGCCCTATACTGACACGCTTTGGGCGAATTGGCTCAAAGAGTTAGCTCAACTTGTTGAGCGTGGGCAGGAGGAGAATTGTTGTTTACGCGAAGAATTGGCACGGATTGCCAAGTCTATTTTGAGAGGAGAAATCGGTGAGCCACAAACCTGTGCCGAAGTTGTCTATGAGCCACAGGACTATGACGAGGCTGTGTCATTATGTAAAGGCTGGAGGCGTCTTCCAGAAGACTACCCTTTTCGGCCCCTGCTCTGGGAGTTGAGGAATTCAGAAGGCACTTGTACTTGCGATGTTCGCGGACACTTA
>Ga0307379_10002221_pt1 | contig 29095 bp, 30 predicted proteins | sample UN2MG_FD_202237 | JGI IMG/M metagenome (GOLD analysis project Ga0307379, IMG submission 202237) | Soil microbial communities from Risofladan, Vaasa, Finland - UN-2 | ecosystem: Environmental > Terrestrial > Soil > Coastal area > Acid sulfate soil | place: Finland: Risofladan, Vaasa | collected...
GGCACTTGTAACAAACCAGTAAACCCACACAATACCAAACAAAATCCCTAATCCCATTGTCCTATCCTCCATAGCGGACCATCCCGCTACACAAATTATGCGCCACAAAAACCAAGATGCAAATGAAAACCAAAAAAAAGAAAGCCCGGCCTATGGAAGCACACCACCACCGATTCCTTTAGACGCCAAGGACTACGCCCAAGCGCCTAGTCATCTCCCGGTACTCTGGGGTTTGCCGGTCGTGGTACATTCGGGCATGATATAGCCAAGGAAAGGGTTGGCGTATCGTGCGCGGAGTAATAGGGCGGTTCGCCCATGATAGGTACTGTTCCAATAGGTACGTTTCCATGGTTCTACCTCTCATAGACAGTATAGTATACCACCGCCGATTCCCTAGTCAAAAGTTACGTGTTTGATATGTTCGATATATGTCTTGGAACCGTAGCCACCTTCCGGCGGTTTACAGCCCAATGTGGTGATGTTCCAGTACTCACGTCCTTCTGTGTCCAATAAGCACCAATACTGATACTTGTCGTCAGATTTGAGAAGTGTAGCCTTCATGGTTCTACCTTTCATAATCGGTTGTGCCGTAGTCCAGTTCTCATCATGTCCCCCCCTACCATGATATTGTCAACCATCCCAATACGACAAGACCACTTGCCCGGCCTCGATAAAATGGCGTAGTCCACTTGAACCCAAACGCTATGGAACGATAAATCTGATATCGGCCGATGTTAATCATCATCCAATACTCCTTGTGTGGCACCATTGCCACTACACAAAGCCTACACTATTCCAAGCGGGAAGCAAAAAAAATCTTGCCTTTTAGCCATATTTGTGCTAAAATAGCAAATCGGACCACTACGGCCCCAGGCCACAACAGTCCGATAACACACCACTGATTTGTCGGTCCTCCGCAGAGTCGTCCTGGTTATCGGACTACCCCTTATCGGACCTGATTCCTATCCTACAATTGTTATCGCGCTGGCTTTCCTTCAAAATTATGCTAAGTGACGCCATGTTTGTCTGGTATAAATCTCCGAGACGGTCGATTGACTCACTTGATGAGCTTCTGCTATAATATCCCGTGGTATTTCTGATTCTGCTAATGATCGGATCGCCACCACATCCCACTCTGTCAGCTTAGCCTGGCCACTACGTCCGCCCTAGTGCAATCCTTCATTCCTTTGACAATATGCGCCCACATTTTCAGGGTCCATTCCCAGGCCTCATCCACTGTCAGCATCACCTTCATTGCCCTCTTCATCGTCGTTTCCTTTCCTCTATTATGCGGTCCCACTTTCGATTGATGTTGGCCTGATACGCCACCAACCTCTTAGCACAGTCAGTCTCGCCACACACCCAGCCGTCAATCTCTGCCACCATGCATTCTTCGCAGCCAACTTTGCCACACCACTCGCATACATGAACATCTGATCTACTGACCTCTGAATCACAAGTAGGGCAAAATACAATATCTGGCTCATGCGGCCATGAACAATCGAAAAATACTCGATGCCCCCAACAATCAATGTACCCCATCGCCATGCCCCTCTCTTTTCCTTCTCCGCTTCTCGTCAATCAGCGCCTTGGCTATCGCCTTGCTGATCCTGGTCGCATTCTCAATCCCCCATTGCGCCATCAGCCTCCCAGCCATATCATCCCCCACCAATCCGGCCTGCGCCCCATTGATGGCCTTCCTCACCGGCACCATCGCCATGCTCGTCGCCATCAGTTATCCTCCGCAGATGTTATCCCACGAATCCACTTGCGGACGATCCGTGTTGCCGCCAAGTGAGTAAATCCCATGGGCCGCTCGGTCCACATCGTATGTATGCGGCCAGCAAAAATGAAGTTGCCTATAAGCAGTTGGCCCCTGGTTTTGTGCGGCGGAAAAATCGTACAGTCGACAAATCCTTGCGGGGTATAGAGGTGGCCGACTTCGAGCCTATCCCCCACCGTCCTCCACGACGTGTAGCTATATACCGCGAAATCCCATGTCGTGATCTCCATGGTCTCTTCTCCAAAAAGGTTTCGTATGCTCCGATTCTACCAAAAACAGGCCCCGGAGTCAACCAAATCCCACCAAATCCAGTATATTTCGTACACAAAAAGCCGATTCTGGGCCAACCCCAGACCAAGAGCATTCTGCGGAGGTTCAAAAGCCTGGAATCCCCAGTATATATTATGCCCCGAACGAAAACCAAACAGCAATCGGCCCTAGCGTGCCATATACGGATATCCCTGCTTCTTAAATCGAGTGATGACCCCTCACAAGATGGCGTACTCTCGGATCTCGATCTTGGGTTGTGTGAACTGCTGACCGCGCACAGTTACCTTGTGGAACGGCCACACTACCACCTTTATCGTCATCATGGATCTAGCCGGATACGCAGCACGGGACTCATAAGATGATGGGCCTACTTTGTGGCTATCCAGCCAGCAACCCCAATTCGCTGCGTATCGGTGGCGCTGTAGCAGTTCTGCTGGAAGGTCGCCACCATTGGGCAGATACATAACCAGTTTGGGGAGCATGACGTGGGAGGTGTGGGAGTGGCCCCGCAACACTACATCTGCGTCCTCCCACTCATCACGTAGCCTTTGCAGGTGATTAGGTTCTGCCCCAGCAGTTCTACCCCCACCGTGGCCGTGTTGCACATACAACTTGATAGTTTGGCTCCTGCTCCTAAACCTGAAATGGACACGTATCATCGCCTCATCGGTGAGGTCCGGCATCCCCATGTTGCGACAGAACTTATCCTGCATGTCAAAGTTGTTGTGTTGCACCATGGAATATTCGTGATTGCCCTCAATACCACCGATTGCAAATGGCTTCACCGGGCTGAATATATCGGAGGCACGTACCAATTGATGATCCGCTACGTCGTTAAGCCGCTTGCGTATGGTAGCTGCGTCTCCGGCGTACATCCAGTCCGCCAGGACATTGACGTTGAACCGCTTGAGATCGCCCGGCTTGACGTAGTCGCATACGTCGCCGCCGAACACCACACGTACCTGCCTACCTGATTTCCCAGCACGCGATACAACCTCCTTGACTTGCTTTTTGATAGCAGCCTCATTGCAGTTGCGCTTGCCTATGTGACAGTCCCCGAAGATGAAAAACTCAACTCGGTCATTAAACCTGGGCATACTGATATCATGGTCGATCAATTTCATACGAGGTCCACCTTCAGTTCCTTAAATCGGTGTAGGAATCTTCTTTCAACATCGGCAGGTGTTAGTTCCTGATCCCCCCATCGTTGTATCGCCGCCATAGCAGACTCAACTAGATCCTTATACTTTGCAACCTTGTTGGTCCAGGGCTCGAAGGTTGATTTTGGCGCTGAGTCCATCAAGATCGAAGCCTCGGCTGCCAGCATCACCACATCAGCTATCTTCTCCGGCGCATCTCCATGGCAGTCAACAATACTTGGACAGTCAAAGGCTACCCCGATAGATGTGAGGTGATATCCCTCTAACTCCCGGTATGTTAGCCTCCCAGCCCCGAAGTCGTCTATGCGAAGCAAATGCTTGAAGGGTGTGGCCACATCACCGAGGTAAGCCTCCGCAGAGTCATGCAGCAGGCAAACCAGTGGATCGCCTAGGCCCAGGTGGGAAGCATGAATGCTATGCTCAGCAACAGAGAAGTGCCGCGCGGTGTGACCAGTAAATCGAGCTATATTTGACAGCGCGTGAGCAATATCCCGGATATCGATCAGCGCCGCCTCCGGGTGGAGCAAGTCAATCATCTTGCCCGTATAGGTAGCAATGCTCGTTTCTCTGCTCATCTCTCCTCCTCAAAAAAATATAATGGCCTGTACGATCCCCAAGAGGACCGCAACAGCGCCGGTCTTGTAGTTCCCCTGTATCATATCTATCGCCCCAAGGACGAAGAACGATCCAACCATTACCATACACACAACCTTACGCATCTGGAGTCCCTTTTTCTGTAATTGGGGGCTTGGCATCAGGATACTTCTCGAACAGTGAGTCCACAGCGGTCTGCATCTCGCCCCGGAATTTATCCAGGTCCATCTTTGGGGGCCGATCATCAACCCACTTGCCGTTAGCAATGCCATCATACAGCACGGCAAGGGACGCCCCGGCCTTCAAGAGATGGTGTAGCTGACTATCCTTGTCAATATCCTCTCCCTCCCAGAACTGGTCTATGTGGCCCTTGGCTGCATCTACATACACGGACGCTCGGACCCCGGACTTTCGATAGTTGTGACGCCCATACTTCCGGGCCCCCTCCAGCATAGCCACCCCGATGCCCCAGACAAAGGACATTGGCACTGTAGCATACTGCCGCCACTTTCGTATGCCTACGCCATCCTTGGGATTTGTATCTTTCTCCCCAGAACAAACACTGCAAAGCAGAATACCATCTGGTTCTATATCGACAGCATCCTGGGTGAATAAGGTAAGACCACAACCACTGCATACAAAAGTACTATCATTTGTTGGCATCTTTGAGCTTCCTCCTTCCAAGAAGCACATCCCCACCAATCAGGGGGACACGCAGGTAATAGAGAGTTGTATCGGCTACTGTGACTTTCTCCCATTCGCCATACAGATTCGTCATAGTTTCCTCCGCAGATGTCGGCATTAGCAGCTTGCCCGGCAAGTACATCCGGAAGCCCCCAGGGGAGGCATACTGGGAGATGGGCATGAGCCAGTTCACCGGCCGATCGCCAAGCACAGGGAGGTTAACAGCCATCTTCAGCACCGAATCCCACTCGAAATGCTCGATGCCCCCGACCGTCAAAATCAAACTGTCACTGTACCCGGCGAATTGCCGCCTGCCCAGCACCACCTTCTGCCGAAACAGACTCTTGGCGATCAGGTAGTAGCCTGTTGCCTTCCCCTGCTGCACATGAACCGACATGGTGATTGGCACTCTAACCATTGATGGCCTCTTCTTTCAAAACTCGTCTAGCCAGTAGAATCTCTGCCTTCCTCATCCCAGCCCTAAAGAGGGTTTTCTCCTCCAAAGAAGTTATTGGTTTATCCGGGTCTGCTTTGGCAAGGACCTCTAACCAAGCTCTTGTGGCAAGCTTCATCGCATCACCACGGGTTTGCTCCACTTGTGTGTCCCACCGCGTGTCTGGCGCTTGACCTTGACTTCGTGGAACCAAAGCTCTTCAATCCGCACAACCATGTAGAGATTCCCAGGCTCCTCGTCTATCGTCGCCTCTACGTAGTCCAGCGCTTCCTTGTAGCTGCAACATATCTCTTCGACCTCTGGATCAAACTCATCAAGGTGGGCATTGCATAAAACCAAACAGGTGCCCGCTGGTGGCTTCATCGGTACTTTCATTTCTTCTCCTCCAAGGAGGGGCCTGGGGTCAGTGTAGACCCCCAGGCTCGGGTGATATGAGAGAGTTTCGTTATGCAGGGTCGCCATTCTCGTCTACGGGCGTACCCTGCGGAGGCTCTTCCGGCATTCCCGCTTCTTCGGCCTCTTCCACGGCGGACGTATCGACCAACTCCTGGTAGAAGCAGTTGGTGTAGTCGTTGCCATTCTTCGTGGAGGTCCGCGTCTTGATCTGCACCTGGAGGACAGCGCCTGTGGCTCCCATCAGGACAGCGTCAAGTCCGGATGCGTCATCGGGGGCCGAGACGCCACCAGTGATGACCTTGGCTTGGCTCTTGGCCGAACCATAGGACCGGGAGGACGCGAAGAGGGATGTAAACTCACGGCCCATCAAGCCCGGATCTTCCCCGGCCAGGATTTCGGCGGTGTGCTTCCACCAGAGCAACGGCGTATCGCCCTTCGTGCTGACACCCTTGTCACAGCCTTTGATGACGACCGTGTAGTCACCATCCGGGGGCATCCAGTCACTGAACTCCTTCGCCTCCTTGTAGTCCTTGTTGTGCTCAGCGAGAAGCTGTTCAAAATTCAAATCCGACATTTCTGGTCTCCTACTACTGGTTTAAAAAATTGCTGCTACTTGCGGGCTACTTCGACCGCCGCGTTGTATTGCTTCTCAAACTCTGCCCATCCTCCAACGAGGGGGATCTCAATCTTCCTAGGCATAGTTGGGACACCCCGGCTTTTGCAGTCGCGGGCATCCGTAGTCATGGTATCCAGGAAGTACACATCTTTCTGGGCGGTGCCCGTCTTCACCGAAATGATTCCTCTACCGGGTATGTTCTTCTTCTCTACTACGTCCGTCGTTTGCAGCATCTTGTAAATGGTGATTTTGAAGTCGCTCCGAGTGAGGATCTTCTTTGCCACACAAGGATACGTTGCCTCCCGCAGCTTGGTCTCCTCCTTCTTCGTGACGGGATTCACTTCAGTCTTGGTCTTAAGGTGCCCGACGAAGGCCCATGTATACCCGGCCTCCTCCAAGTCTCGCACTTTCGACCACAAGCGCCCGAGGATTAAGTTGTAGCCATGGCCCAGGCTGCCAAACTCCGTGATGTCATCAACCTGCTTCTCCCGCTCCAACTGCTTCTTGGTCAGGCTGACATTCTCATCAACCGTATCAAACGTCACGCGATGCCAGTGGCGGCAGTTGGCCTTTGCGTCAGCCAATAGCTTTGCGATAATCGCCTCCAACCTCTCATAGTCGGGGACAGGAATCCGTGTAGCAATGCTCCCGGGCGATGCGTTGGCCCCACCATCAAAATCCAAAATCAGGTTATCGGGAATAGAGTTGATGAAGGTAGTCTTCCCCTCTCCACTCGGTCCAACGGCGAATATCCGCAAATCCCTAGCGAGCTTGGGGTCGTATCCAGTTGCCGCCCCCAGCGCCGCCCAGTCATCCGGGATCGCTGGTAGAGTGTTTGCCGTGCATCCCACGGTAGGATTCACACTCGGCTTCTGCTCACTCATCACTATGGCCTCTCACAAACAAAACTGAAACTCTTTTCTACTACCCCATCACTCACAAAGCGGCAATGCTCGCCCTTGAGTTGTTCGGGGAAATCCTCGATGGAAGTCTGTAGCCATATTCGGACTAGTCCATCCGGAGACCGCCACTCACATATGGCACGCCCTATCGAATACCAAATGCTGGTCTGCTTGTCGGCCCATGTCCCAAGGGCTTCCCGCAAGAAACACCTTACCCGGTGCAAATCCTCATAGCACGAAATATGCAGGAGGAGCCCCTCTCCCAAGACCGATGGAAGGAACTCATCTATGCCCTCTGCGTCATCGAGCCGCTTAGCAAGGGTCTCCAGCTTCTGTAAGCCTTTGATCTTGCCCTGTATTCTCTCATATAAACTCATACCCATGCCTCCTTCCTAAACTATAGTAGCCTTCACCTTGGCGACGGTCTCACGAAGTTCCGGACTCTGCTTCTTCCCAAGGATCTCCTTCAATACGGAAGCCATCGGAAGTGGTTCTCCGTCCGTTTGTCGAAGGTCAAGGAACTTCTGTACCTTCGTCACCAACTCCGCCAACTGCTGATCCTTGCCCATAATGACCGTGTCCGCTTTAACCTCCGCAGAGACAATAGCTGCCTGCACGTCTTCGGGGGTCCAGTCCTGCGGTCGCTTTCGCATCAATCCAACAAACCCCATCAAGCCCCCAGCGCCCAGCATACTCAAGCCGGTGGACATCAACCCTTTCTCACTGAAAAGGAATTCCTCCGTAGCTTGGGCCTGCTCGACATTGGTCCGCACAACATCCCGTAGAAATGCGTAGGTCGCAGTGTCCGTCTCCATCTGCTGCCGTAACAGAAGCTGAATACTCCCGTGGGCCATGTCGATATCACACTCAAGCTTCTCAGCCCCAGCCAAGTTATCCCACCACCCATCGTAATCGTTCGGCCCGGAGATTCCCGCATCCAGTGTATACTGCTTTGCCCGAGAATCAATGGTGGCAGGAGTGATAAGTTTACTCATAGCTACACATCCCAAGCCTCCGCAGATCAGGAGGAGTGACAGGGTTACTACCACTACAGTCGTTCGCGTCTTCATTCTTCCGTCTCCTCATAGGGTTTGATGAAATATTTCTTCTCGAACAGGGAATCCCACTGCCCTGGATCAGTGTCACACAGGTCCTTGTAGATGCACTCCCGCTCCCACGCGAAGCACCCCCGCCTCGTCACATCCCGATCGTAGTGCGCCGGGTTTGGTCCCATGATGGCTAGATTACGGAAAAGGGCGAGCACATTGACCAACTCAGCGGGCTCTGGGGACTCGGTGAACATAACAGCTAAAGACCGCATCAACTTCTGGTCTCTCTGCCCCTCTGCATCCCGATACCACTCTTTAACTCTGCGGAGGTACGCTTCCTCAGCCGTGCAATTCCACTTCTTTGCATTGGCCATGTCCGTCTTACACAGCTTGATCCCTGGCCGTGTAATACCATCCAGGATAAAGCCTCGCAGAGCAAGCACATCATCCCCCTGTGTATGCAGGTAGTCCTTTGCAAGCAGCCGGTAGATGCGTCCTTGCAATCCCCACGCTGCACCTGCGAAGAGGGAAGCCAAGGCACGGCCTGTGCTTTTGTGGTCCCGAATCCATACATTACCGGAGTGTGTATCGAGGAGGAGCTTGTCGATCGTGCCGGAGAGGAGGACCCCGTCCAACATGAACTCATGCTTGGTCTCCTTGCCGATCGTCTTGAACCACTCGGGCTGGGGGAACTTCTCCACGAAGATGTGGAACATGGCCTCGGCAATGTTGTATAGCTCGAACAGCTTATTGGCCGTCCGCGCCAAGTTACCACTCAAGTCCTCGCCTGCTTCGACTTTCGCCACCAGCGCTACTTGCTTCTCCCGCAGCCACTTCTTGACCTCCTCCTCGCCACCAACGCCCTCAAGCTGTAGCCGATGATAGATCGTCCCCAGGTCAGCGGCCTCTTTGAACTCCCCACCACGCAGGCGGACGCCCATGCGGTACTGAAGGAACCACTTCCGCTCACACGTCAACGCACAAGAGGCGCACGACTGCCGACACTTCACCGGCCACAGTTCGATATCATCAAACTTCATATCTTGTCTCCTTCTCTCCTGGTATCGACTGTATTTCGGAGCACCCGGGGCCGGAAAACAATGTGGGGCTCCAACCCGAACTGCTGAGCTAATCTATTCAGGTCATTCAAATGGAGGAAGCCGTGCATAGTTTGCGCTTTAACCCCCATGTCCTCTTTCGATATCACGGGCTTAAGGTCCTCCCAAGTCTTCCCCACCTCTCGCAAGAGCGACTCGACATCGTGTAATAGCCCAGCCAACATCCGTTCTCTACTGGCGTCTGTGTAGCGTTGGAGGACATCTGGCGGAATACCCTGGTTTGGATCTCTCTGATTCATGGCATCTCTCTCATGTCGGGTTTCAGAAAAACGAGAGGGGGCTGGACAGCGCTTGGCTACATCTCAGCCCCCATCTCTGCGGAGGTCAAAAAAAGAGGAACCGACTAGCCGACCATTTATCATAATCCCGATCACGGGTCTCTGTCGTGTCGGTCCCTATAATCTTATATTACCATATTCAAAGAGCATGGTCAAGAGAAATCTTCATCTTTTCTTGGGTGGGATACTAGCTTCTTTCCACACCCAAGACAAAAACATGCGCCATTCTCTTTTGGACCAGCATCAGTGAATACCCACACAACCCCACAGGAACCAGTCCAGATTCCATCATCATCCTCTGTCCATACACATGCATCTTGGTCTTCAGTAGCCATCAAACTAGCCCTTTCACAGAAGTTGAATGGGAGGAACGTCGTAGGACTTGGCTAAGGCGCAGCCGAGCATAATGTGGACCACCAGCGCCCCCATCTTGCGGCGGGCATTGGCATCACGGCTGCGCCACGGGATGAACAAAAGCTGTAGTCCATACTTGGCCATGGCTATTGAGAGGCGGGATGCCATGAGCCCAGGCTGCTTCACACGATCGTTGGTCGCAAACAGGTGCCCGGGGGACGCCTCCACTAGCAGATAGGGATACTTGCACCCGGCTACCAACTTACGGAAGGCTTTGGCTTGGCGGATCATGTCGTCGGGGTCACAGGTATTCTTGAATAGCTCAAGCTGGGATGCCTTGCGCTCCACCACTGCTTCCCGTGGGTATTCTTTCAGCCGGTAGTCCCCACAGTCCAGCTTGATCTTCTCCGTCTCCACGGCTACCATCATTGTCCCCCTAGAAAGCTCAGGATCAGCGATGTGGATCAGTTCTGGGAACAACAGCGGAAACTGCTCTCTCGTGTCGATCTGTACCGTCACTGCATTGGGGATCTTGTAGCGGTAATGCTTATCAGTCTTCCTCACGGCGATGGTCATTACTTGTACTCCTTTAATTCTGCCACCCACGGCACTGACCGGCCGTAGTACTCCTCTAAGACAGGTAGTAAGGGGGGCCGATTCATGTTTCGATATAGGATCTCCGTCGCCACTTCTTCCTCACCTGGGTAGCGATCGCAGAATAGGGCATCGTAGATGTTCAGACAAATCCGGCTCCGAAGATGATGGGCTTGATACTCCCTCTGAATCTTGTAGTGGGCCGAATGGGTAAGCTGTGCGCAGTTTCCTTGGTGTAGGAAATTCAGAATCTCGTTTGCTTGAACCTCCGCAGCGCGTTGGCCCATCCCAAATGTGCGGGACCATCCAGTAGGAAGGACGAGATACCCCTGCTTCCCTGCCAAGCGGATCATGCGATCCTGCCAAGCCCAGTATTCATAGTACTTTTCCGACCATGATTTAATTGCTCGAACACAAAATTCTAAGTCCAACTCGATGCCCACATCATGCAGCGCCGTTTGCTGGAATGTTTGGGCCCCGCAACGAAAGATGATTGCAAAGTTCAACGACTTGCAAAGGACGTACTCCTTGTGGTATCTCGACTTGAAGTCATCACAGATGAGGTCTGGGAAGATCGTCCCAGCCGTCTCCATATGGATGCTTCCACCCTCTGTGTTGTAGACTTGCATCAGTGTCGGGTCGCCCGAGAGTATCGCCGCCATCCTCAAGTGGTCTTGGCTCATATCACACTCGATGATAGAGCCTCCCTTGAACCTGGAGCAAGAACACTTCCGAATAGATGGAGGCTCCGTCTGCCTTGCGGGCTTCTGGCAGGAGAATCGCCCTTGGATCTGCCCCCCAGATTTACCCTCCGCAGAGCCACCACGATCAGAGTATAGTGGGATTGGATACCAGGAGGGGTAGACCATGCCTATATCCCCGTCTCTAGTCACGACCCCCTTGATAGTACTATTCAGCAGGGGGCCGGTGTATGTTGAGACGATCTTGGAGTGCTCTTTGTAAGTTTGGTATGCCCCAAGGGACTCCTTCTGTGGTCCCTCGGGTAGGAGGGGTGCCACTAGGTTGACATTGTTCACCCCAATCGACGGGGCCCCGCTCTTCGTCCACTCTACACGGCCATCATATAACAAGCCACCATCGGTGATGCAATCAAGCATCAAGGATCGCAGAGGGGCATCCGACCCAGTGCCTGCAAACTTCACTCCGAACTTCTCTTCTGCTGTATCCCTTAGCTCACCACATATGGTGGATTCCTTGTCGTGGAAATCACCAACTCTGCGGAGGTTCAACGAGCTTCCGTTCCGCTCCAAATCAAACACGTCCCAGATGATTGCGTTCCGCATCCACTCACAGATCGGGCCCAGCTTAGCAGAGTCCTCTCCAAAGCGTTCGCGGATGTGTTCCTCGAAGTACTCCTGCAATTTGATGGTTGTGCGTGTGTCAAGGCAATTGTAGATGTGTGCGTTTGGATCGGTGTCACTCTCTGCGTTCCCGGTCTTCCCTGTGACTTTCATCTGGGCATAGTCAGAGATGCCCAACAGAAAACTTAGTTCCTTCATTCCCTTCTCGGGCTGCTGCTCGTAGTATAGGAATGCCCAGAGGAGGGTATCATCCACTCGGAGCCTTGCTGGGTTAATCCAGTACTTGAGGATTGGATCGCCGGACATATAGAGGTAGAGCAGGTCAAACTTTACGTTCTGACCCAGACAGGAACAGCGCTGCCGCGACATCTGGCGGAACCATTCATGGATTATTCGGCGGTGCTCTCGGTTGCGGAAAACGTACTCGAAGGTTCGTACCTTTCCGGCCTCCATGAAGGCAAAGCTTATCATCTTCACTTGATCTTTGAATGGAATTCCGTCTACTACAAGGGACTTGATAGGGTGGAAGACGGTTTGATTCTGGCCCTTGATGATTCCGTAAGTCTCGATGTCAGGAGACACAAACTTTGGGAGCTTATCCGGTACAGGAGCCCCCAACTCCACATTGATTTTCACCTTGTACGGAGTTTGCCCATCTTTTAGATATCGAAGTAACATCTGGAAGTGGGCCTCGATTGCCCTTACCTTTCCGGGGGATCGTCGGGAGTGGAGGATGGCGGGATGGTTCGTGCAAAACACCGTACACCCTGGAAAAATAGGGCTTTCTGTGCCCTGGTGTTTCATGGCATCCGACAAAGATGATTTGTGTAGTGTAGAGTAAACAGCCTTGGCCCCCAATGCGAAGAGGACAACGTGTTCATAGCCCTGCGATCGCAGCACATCAATGTCAGCCTGCAAGTGGCACCGGCAAGCCTTGATCTGAGACTGAGTCTCGTTAGCACCCTGCGGAGGAAGGCATCTCACGGCATTGGTAAGGTAGACATCACACAACTCCGTAAGCTTTGCGCCCTCGATAAACCTAGATAGCAGTTGCCCTGTGTAGCCGATGAAGCTTTTGCCCTCTCGGTCCTCGTTGAATCCTGGACTTTGGCCGACGATCAGCAGCGCCGTGTCTGTGAAGTGGTCGTTCGTCCCATCGAAGTCCCGCGTAGCAATCCCAGGATGAGACGCCGACTCATGCAGGGTACACAATTCACAGGATGGATGGGCCTCAAACATTATACCCTCGGCTTGTAGCCACTTTTCGGTGTATTGGGGAGGATTGATGCATCAACTCTATGCAAGTTCTGATCCGCTATCCGTTTCGCGTTTACCTCCTCCAAGGGGGCTGCTGTAAGTGTCCACAATACCTCCGCGCTCTGGCGGAGCATATAAGCTTCTCTCCTTAGAACCGCTCCGAGATTGCATTTGTACTTATGGCCCCCCCTGAGAATCTCTCGATACTCTTCGATAGCCTGGGCTTTCGCAGCATTGGCCCCTAGAAGGTATTCCATCTTTTGTCGATGCTTCTTGACTGTCATCAATCCAAACATTGCATTCTCCTCTCTAAAGGTAAAAAGTTCACAGGATGGGTGAGACTTAAACATCCTATGATGTCCCCCCAGTCTTAATTGCCCGCAATAGCATACGGTGTAGCCTTCTATTCTGCTTATCCCCCGCAGCGTCCCTCGCAGCGTCCCATGCAGCGGCCCATGCAGCGTCCCATGCAGCGTCCCTCGCAGCGTCCCATGCAGCGGCCCATGCAGCGTCCCATGCAGCGGCCCCCGCAGCGTCCCTCGCAGCGGCCCATGCAGCTTCCCTAAGCCTGGGGTTTCCAGTACGGAGGTACTTTATTACGACGCTGGGGGCATTCCAAAGATGGATTACATCTAATGCGCATAACCGCGAGAAGTGCTGTAAAACGTCCGTAATATCAATACCCCCAGCTAAGTAAGTACGGTGCGAACAACATATTTTGTCTTTCCCTACAATGATCGTGCCATGGCCACGTACACGGTAGATAATGTTACCTGGAGCATAGTTCAGTGCATCTACCGCCCGCACACTCAGGTGTAGCCCATGTTGGCACGGGGTAAGCTCGCCATCGACTTGGTGTGTCGTGCCAATTGTTATTGGCCTGCCATCCCCATGTGGCAGGATATGCCCGGAAGCAAACCACCAACCCAAAATAGAATGTGCCATCTTCATTCTCCTCTCTAAAGGTAAAAAGGATTGACGGGGGAGAATCGAACTCCCACTCCCTGGAATCACAATGAGCGTGTCTGCTTTCCACGCCGCCATCAATCCTTCTGTATATCAAAGAACAAACCCCCTAGCCAGGACAGATCAAACCTGACAGCCATGCCTCATCACACATTCGGATGCAGGGGGCCATGTTGATTAGTCAGTCATCTTTGTCTCCTTTCTACTAGTACGAAGAAGCCATAACAACTAATCAGGATGTATGATACCAGACGGAGTAAAGGAAGTCAAGGGGAAAATCAAAAATTATCGTGGCAGTGGATATTCGGTTTGAGAAGCGGCCGCTTCGGGGAGTTGGCCATACATCTCTTCGATGCCCGGGATGTTGATCCCCTGCGTAATCTGTCCGAGGGAAGCATCGGCTAACACCTGATCGAAGATGGGGCGATAGGATCGGCTCATGCCCTTGGAGATACGCTGGATGCGGGACATCTGCCTCCGGTCCCGGATCGATCGAATGTCTGACTTCTTCAGGTTGATTGGCCCAAGCTCCGGGTAGGCCCCCTGGAAGGCAGCGTTGATCTTCTCGGCCTCCACAGGCTCATTGTCAAAAATGGCTTGGGTATACTTGCGCCTGTACTCTCGAATGCGGTCACGTTGGGAGAGCATCCACTTAGCAGCAGCAGCCTCCGCAGAGACGCCGGATGACTTCAGCCCTATAGCTCGTAGTGAGAGTTGCATCGGGGTCAGCGAGCCCACCAGGGACTGGTCAGCGTTGTATAAGGGAATTGTGCCGTCCGGGTTTGGGGCCTTGTAGTCCGCATACCGAGGAGACAAGCTCTTGTATGCCCGTCTCATGGCAACACCCCCGGGGACGGCCATCGCGGCCGTATAGCCGAGGCCACGAGCGTCCCCAGTAAGGAGGGATTTGGCAGCCTCCCCGATTACGGACACAGCAGGGGGAACCATGGGCCATGGAGAGAAAACAGCCCGCTCTGACTGTGGTATTGGCATGGCACCCACCATCAATCCTCGACTCAGATCGACCCCGGCCAGATTGCGGGCAGCAATGTATGCAGCCGTAGACCCCGCTAGCGATCGTCCAATAACACCCCAGTCCATCTTGGATGGGTCAGTTCCCATACGCAAGGACCCATGCAAGTAGCCAAGATAACGCATTGGGAAGTGCATGTATTGCCGCCACATCGGATTCATGTTCATAATCGATTTGGGAATCCCAAGGGGCCCCCCGGCGAACTGGGTCAGCAGCGCCAGCGACCCACCTACCTTGCTGGCCTCCCGCCCCATTCCTGCCTCGGCCATCCGAGTTGCATTCTTGAATAGGTGTTGGTTGCGCCCAGAGTAAAAGGATAGAAGCTGATTACCTGCTTCGGTAGTAGAGAAGGGGGCCATCATGCCGCCCTTCACCTTGTCCCACACGCCCTTAGCTTTGAAGAGTTGCTCGTATCCCGACTTAGCAATATCGCCGGAGAGGAGCCGCTCCGTTGTTTTGCTCCATTCCCCCATCTCTTCTACAAACTCTGGGAATGCTGAATTGAAAGCCTTGTTTGTCTTAGTCCTCCCGGCAACCATGCCCATGTACTTGTTCGCCCTGGATAGGAGCCCCGCCTCATTCCCAAAACCGTTCAACCCTCGCCAGATCCCTCCGGGACCTACGTTGTTGATGGTAGTAAGGAATGTCTGCATCGAGTTTGCAGATGTGGCAGACAGGTTCATGCCCAGCGTAGAGAGGTGGAACCAGTTGGCCACCTGCCCACCCAAGGATTGCCCGGAAAGGCTCCCCGGCTTCTTCACCCAATCAAGAAGGGCATCCGTGTGGTTGCCGCCCAATGTCTCACGTACCATCGGATGCTTTCCAACCCAGTCCACCAGTTTCATCTTCCTTGTGGCGTCAGACAGAATCCGTTGCATCTGGGGGTATGTATTGTATCCCATTACATGGGGCAGCAATCCGTCTACTACATATGACTCCAAGTGGGGGGCATTCTTAAAAATTCCCGGAGTCTGAAGCACCCCCTGCATTTGCTTCCCCAGCCCTGTGGCGTGATAGGCATAGTCCGCAGCTACCGAGTTGATATACCGTTCGGTAGTCTTCCACACATCCAGTCCATAAGATGCCGGGGCTCCCAGTGTTGCCCCAATCTCCCCGAACTCTCTGCGGAGGGCATCACCACCCTGAAGCTGCGCATCTTGCAGGGCTCCGGCCATTGCATCAAGAGTGTCACGGGCCCGCTTGGTGTCCCCCATACGGCCCACGAAGTTCAATTTCTTCCCCGCGCCCTTAGTGTAGTGCTCCGTCATCTGAGATACAAACTCTACACGCTGCTCAGCAGCATTCAACCCAGACTTCGAGACACCCCCCCAAATTTTGCTGGCCGTAGAGGAGGCATCATCTGACCACCTCCGCAGAGTTGGGTCAACCACACTCTGTACGAAGCCCTTCTTTACAGCCCCCGACTCCTCAAGCAGAAGTAAGGAATCCCGATCGATGAACATCCCCCCGAGTCTTTGGATGTTCTGCTTCCCCAAGCGCTTGCCGTACTCTGCGGAGAGATACTTCCGATACTCCACACCCGTCGCCCCACGTAGGGAAGCTTGGTAGTATTTGTTGTATTGGCCTTGGTGGGGGAAGTAATGTGACACTTCCTCGCCCAATTGAATGCCCTTCTTGGCTGCTGCCGTTTCCATGTTGGCCCGCGTAGCTGGGTTTGAGTAGAGATCCCCCCATACGCCTTTGTACCAGCCCTTCAGCTTATCAGATAAGGATAGGAGTCGCTTGTCCATGTTGGCTTGGAGGCCAGGGGCGATGGGGACATTCCGCCCCCCCATGAAGGAGGCATACTCGGGTGTGTCACGGAGAGCCTTGACCATGTAATGCTCGGCATCATGGAGCCCATCCAAGCGCGCAGCCACCAAGGCCCCCTCAGCTTTGGAGAGTGGCTTAACTGCCTGCGCATTCTTAAATAGGTCTGATGCCTTACTGCCATGCCGTGTGATGAATCGCTCAGTCTCCCGTCCAAGCCCCCACAGGGTGTCGAATGCTTTGGGCACTGTGCGGAGGTTCATCAGTGCGCCGTGTAAGCCACTAGTCATCTTTCCCATGGCAGCAGCCTTGGGTAGTAACCCCTCTCGGAGGGCCAGTAGGGTTTTGGTAGACCCTATCGGGTAGCGAAGGGATGCGATGAGCCCCAGGATTACCAAGGGGTTTGTCGAAATCTCCAAGATTGTCTTCATCACTGGGGATGTCTTCTTGCCCTTTGTCAGAAGCCCCGCTACATCTTGCATCTGTGAGGGAGACAGGGAATCTGGGGAGAGCATAGACCGAGTCATGCCATCTACGTCGCCCCGGAGCAGTGATGCAAAAGCAAGCTCGGGCCTGTCATAAAAAGTTACAGGAAAATCAACCGATGCTATCCCATAGGGTGTATCTTTTAATTCGTCTGGGATTGGCTGTGGCACTTATCTTCCCCCGATTCGTTGCTCACCACGCGCGAGCTGTGGCCCAGTTATGCCCCCTGTCAACTGGCTAAATAGGGCTTGGCGGGCCATGCCTTCTTCCTCTTGTGCCTGTGGGAGGGCCGCTTGGTAGTACATGCTCTCTGGCGTGATAGATTCGGCCTGCGCCCGCATAGATTCTCGTTGGACACGACGATCTCCTACCTCACTGGGGAGCCCCATCAGTCTTTGGAGGACCATTGCTCCTAGTATTGAGCTTCCAAGGCTCTTCAGCATCCCACCTTTTCCAACTGCTGCTGCTTTCCCCATGAGCCCACCAGTTGCTTCCGCAGCGCCTCCGGTAGCCGCTACGGCGTTAGCTACAGGAGCGGCAGCAGCAGTTCTTCTCGCCCGTGCTGTCTTTGATCGTTTGGCCATTATACTCTACTCCTCATCAAGCTAACCATACCTCGGGGCTGACGGCCTTGTGGTTGCATCCCACCATATGGGGCGCTGGTTTGAGAGAGGCCCTGCATCGCCTGCATTATAACAGCAGCTTGGCGATCCTGGCTAGACAGGAAGTTCTGAAGCATCTCCGATTCCCGGGCTGCTTGCATCTCCTGCTGCCTTATCTTGGTGACTTCCTTTAGGTATTCTTTGGTACTCTTTCGGGATTCCTTAGTGGCCTTCTTTGTGCCCTCTGCTTGCATTAGAGCAATCGCTTTTTGAAGCTGGATTTGCTCACGGGCAGTTCCCCTGTCCCCTGCCGCACCAAGCTGACCAAGGACCTCACTACCGGCAAAGGCCCCAATGCCAGCGGCCGGAAGGAAGTGTTTAGACGCATACACCTTCTTAGCAATCCCAGGAATCATCGCCAAGTACGGGGCCAATTTTAATAGCATGGCAGGGTTCATTAGTCACCTCCAATGGGGCTGCCCTGTGAAAATATTTCGCGATTCTTATTTAGCCCATCGATAAAAGCCATGGCAGCTTCCGGTCGCTTAAGCCCTGGAATTGTGGTAATGTCTATTGGATTAGACTGTATCGTACTGCCCTCCAACTCACTCCAGAATTGTTCATAGGATACATCAGAATCAGCTTGGGCTTGCTTGATTATGTTAAACCTTGACCCCAAATCTTTTCCGTCGATAGAATCAAGAGCAGACTTCACTAGAAACCCAACCGTCTGAGCACCTTCTCCCTCTCCAATCTTCGTAGTATTGCCTATAAGCTTTGCAATCGCCCTTCTGCTTTTTCGTGCATCATTTGCTGACCTAGTGTAGAAAGCTTTGTCAGTACCCTCTGACAGATCCTCGGCCTTCTCCGAAAATGCATCCATAGCCCCATCTAAAACACCTGCGGCCGATCGTACATCTTCTATGGATACCTCCCCTTTTGCTATCTTCTGGGATAGAGCATCCACCCCAGGCCCCAGTAGATCCGCCGCTTGGATTTTACAGCCACTTGTCCTTAGCTCCTTCTGGACAACGTTCAAGATATTCGGGGCCGATCCCATAAGGGTTGACTTTTTGTCCGGCCACAAAGCCTTGCCAGCAGATACTCCAACTGTCCCAAAACCGCTTAGTATTTTTCGCCCCTTGGTCCAAGGCTCTTTGGGCTCTACATACTGGACGCCCCCAACGGGCTTCCTCAAATCCCCGCTTGCCAAAATAGAGGTATGAGAATCCTCCCGGATCTGGTCGTATTTCTGCTTGTCTTTGGCCGACTTCTCTCCTAATTCCAAGATCGATGTCTTTGTCTTCTCCTTGGCCTGCCCTGTATTATGGTTAAACTTAGCAATCCTCAGTGTCATACCAATAGAAGCATTTGCAGCCTCTGCATTTATACGATCCATAATCAAGGCCCGATCTTCGGCCCGATCTAAGATTTCTTTCTCGCGGTCATAGTCCTGGCTATCCCTTGCATTTTGAAACTCCTGGTCATCATTCTGCAACTCAGTTCTAAATGCTTGCTCATTACTGGCCAGCATCTGCCGAAACTGATTATCTTCCCGCCGCCCCCGCTCCATCTCCGCAGCCTGCTTATCCCGATTCTCCAACTCGGCAGCTTGCATAGCTTTGTTCCCTTGCAACTGCATCGCAGTCCTATCCGTAGCGCCACCCTCCTGTATGCGTGTACGGCTGGTAGCCCCGGCCTCACTCATAGCTCCAAGCAACCGATTCTCTGCCTGTCCCTTGCCAGCCTGCAACGACTGCTGTACGTAAGGGCTGAGCGATCCACCCTTTACTGTCTGTGGGTCCTGTCCTCTAGCCATTATTAACCTCCATAAGGCTTCTTTCCACCAGCCATATAATTAGCCCAGGTCTTCGCTTGACCAGCTTGAGCACTGGTAAGGTCTGTTTGTGCTTGGTTCAATTGCCCAGCCTGATTCAACGTCTCCTGTGTCGTCAGCAAATCAGAAATAGCAGCCGTCACAGATGTCACGTCCATTGAGAATGTCGGTGTTTGCAGAATCCAATTTGCCAACCCCTCTAGCCCCGCCGTCTTCATCTGCTCCAAAGTCGTATCAAGCTCTGCGACCTTCAAAGCATAGGCAGACTCAGACTGCGCCTGATACTTCAGCATCTCAACATGTTGCTGCTCCTGGTAGCTCACAGCCGTATTCGATTTCGTATAAGCATCACTCACTGTACCCAAATACGTCGTATCCATCTGTGACTTCAAATTGGCATACGACGCATGGATATTACTCTGCACCGTAGCCAAAGCCCCTGACTTCTGCATCTTAAACTGCTGGGCCTCCGCAGAGTCGGGTCCATACACCTGGGCTATGTTCCGCTCCTCACTTCGCATAGAGCCGAGGGATGCTTGTACGGCCGATTGCATGTCATGGGCCTTGGCAAAGTCATTCGACGTTTTGATCTCTTCATAGATGCTGTCCACCTTCGACAGTACTTCTTGCACCCGTCCCCGGGCAGCCTTCACATACTCGTCTGCCTTCTCTCCAGCCGCCCCGAAGGACTCGGCCGCGCGGCCAGCAGTAGTACGAAGGGACTCCTGAATACCCTCAATATTCTGGGCTCCCTGTAACTGGGCCGATCCAGCGATTTCCAAAGCGGAGGCAGTACTTTCGGCCTGCTTTTTGAGGTCAGCTTCCTGCGTGCCCAAGTTAGATACCAGCGATTCCCCTACACCTGCCAAGTTGGTAGAAGAAGCTGGCGGGGTCATCGTATTAACTACTCCGTACCCCCCCGGCCGCTGGGCCGTTGTCATCGTAGGAGACGCAGATGTACTTAGCTGCCCTACCGATTGATCGAGTGCTGCTTTTGTCTCATCACTAACACCCTGCACATCTCGCGTCCGGGCAGCAGCCTCCTCTATTGCCTTTTGGTACTTCGTATAGTCCGTACCAGTGGTAGGGGTCTGGGTTACACTATCAGCCATCACAGAGCCTTTCTAAAGGAACTCTCACCTACTATTATTATACCCATTCCATGAAATCTGTCAATCCGAAGAATCTTTTCTTGAATCGGAGAGCGTCAAAGCAACCTCAGCATCTGTCAACTCGAACGAAGTCCCCGATGATATCTGCTCGATGTAGGGCTCCACGTCAATTCCATGAACATTGAGGGCCTCCGCAGAGTCGTGGGGATCTGCGTCCACTGCAAGTTCGGCCGTAGAGTCTTCCAGCGCCGTCCCACCATTCCGATAAGCCCCAACTCGCCAGTAGGCGTTGTTAAGGTCAGAAAATCCAGTAAGCTTGTGGGCCTTCAAAGATACACCCTTCACGATCCACCTGGAAAAACGTGATACCTGCTCATGCTGAATGGGCCAACACCGCGCCGACATGGGAACCGGACTTACCGCGTACCGATCCCCAGTAGCTATATCGCTTGGGAAGTCTGTAGCGAATGTAATGGTTGTGCCGTCTATAGATGCTACTTCCCGGCCAAGCCCCGCATTATCCCCCGAGGCCATATAAATCATAGTACCCACCATGGCCGCGTGGAATGTAGCATCCGCATCTGTCAGCGTGGCAGCCGTGGCGGTAGCTGCCCCATTCAGCGTATAGGATGAGGAGATGTCCCACATCGTTCCCGACCCAGCGGAGAGATGATCAGGGGAAACTACCAGCCCAGTCGCGGTGACGAAGAAAGCCCGTGTATTCTTTCCAGCCCCAATGTCAGGGCCCTCAGTCACGTCTACGAAATTGGCCCCATCCAGCATCGTACACACCTGGGTGTTGTGCCAGATGACCAGCATTTGGTTCAGTTCGGGGCACAGGAAGAAGGAAGCATTCATCAGCGAGTCATAAGCCCCCTTGATATTCGACAGGTAAGACTTCCAATCGTCATAGATGATACGATCGGCAGCAGAGACGGCCCCCATGCCTCCATCCGTGGCATTCAGAATCACAAGACCGAGGCCCGTAATCATAAAGACGCTGTTGCCACAGGACATCGCGGCCTTCTTGCCAGTTACACCGCGCTTTACATGCAGCCGGGAGAATCGTATTGGCTTCAACTGCCCGGACTTGTAGATATGAACGATGGCATTATGGGACAGTTGGAACATAGACTCTCCAGCTTGAAGGAATGCCAAGGGACGCCCATCTTCCGGAGCCCCCTTCCGTATGTTGTAGGTCGAGAAGTACTCTGGGCTTGAGTGCTCTGCGGAGGAGAATAATGTCCCATATCCCCCAGTGCTAGATGCCAACTCGCCCATGTATGTCTGCCCCTCATATCGTCCGATTGTCCCACTCTGCGGAGGAGATGTGACTACATCCTTCGCGGGATCATACATGGTACAGAAGGGCAGTGCTGTATCCACCACAGTCCCTATAGTGGCTTGAAGGGCATCCCAGGTCCCCGAGGTAGCCCAGTTGCCAGTCTTGGCAATAGTCTGTTCCAAGTAGAATATCGACCCACCTGCGGAGGAGGCATCCCCCAGGTTGATTGTGCGGAATATATCGACTGTATCGAATAGAGCAGCAAAGTCAGCATAACCCTTCGAAGATACTACTGCTGCATTGGCTGCAAAATCTAGGACGGCCTTACATTGTTCCTCCGCAGAGTCGGTATCGAAGCCCCCGCCCTGGAGAGTTGCCCCTGAGACTGCAATATCGTCTTGGCTGGACCCAGACTCAGTCTTGGTGAGTGTAATAGCGTTGCCACCGGAGCCCCGAGTAGTGGCTTCTATGAGGACGCTGGTAGATTGGGCCGACGCAGAGACCACCGCAGAGCCATCATTGTTGATCGCGTCTACGAGGGCTTGTGCATGTTGGGCGATGGTAGTTGCAGAGGAGATATCTACTTGTACGTCACCGGCGTAGCTAGAATCATCATCTGCTTCGTAGACCCGGCCATTGATGGTGATAATGTCCCCATCTACGAAGAGGCCAGAGTCCCCACCAGAGGAGGCGAAGCTTACAGTGGCAGTGGCCTTAGTCTTCTTGTAATGATCCATGACAACAGTGAGCGGTGTACTTAGGGCGCTGTAGATCCCACGGGTCGAATCGTAGAACCGCCAAGCAACTTGATACGTTCCATTGCCAGCAAGGTAGTAGCCTGACTCTGCGGAGGTAGTGCTTTTGGTAAGGGCTGCAAGTGTAGCGGAGAAGGACCCGGGCCCGGAGGCAACGGCCACTAGGGCTGTACCATTCCAGTAGATTGTCTTGGTGGCTTTGGTATCCACGGCTACCATCAAGTAGCCACCTTCCACGGCACAGTCCATTTCAAGGGATGATGTCACCGTGTTGCCTGCCGCCCATATAGCAAGTGCGGTCCAAGTGGTTCCGTTGTCGGTAGTATAGACAAAATCAATCTGCTCATCGTCTGTATCATCCTGGCTATCCCATCGGATGACGAAGCCCCGGTAGACCGTCGAAGATGACCGCTTCTGGAATGTCACCTGTTTGATGTAGTCGGGGCCGTTGTAGGCGTCGATGTCCCCTAGGCCCGAGACACCATCGAAATCCACCACAAGCCGGTTGCCGAAGTACTTCCGCAGGCCCCCGTTAAATCGACCATCAACTCCGGAGAGTCGGCCGAAGGAGCCCGGGCGAACCTGATTATGGGGGACACTCTGATCCATTCGAGGGGAACGGAAGGGATATGATATATAGGGCCTGTCTTCTGCCATAATTTTATGCTCCCTACTTCGTTAACATGGCACTTGAACCAATCGTGTTCGCCTGATAGTGAATACCAAGAGTATCTATGAGAGCTTCTCCGGCATAGGCAGCCCCAACCGAGGCGATGCGTTTTAACTGGAATCCAAACTGATCTCCAATCTTGTAATCCGTCCCAGTAATAGCTGGAAAACTAGACAGTTTGTTCATGTATTGGGTAGCGATTGCAGTCTCCACGACTATAGCTGTGGCTACTGGAGTCACTACGTCGTCCCTAGTTCTAGTATATGTCAACTGCCATTTAACATATTTAGTCCCACCAGGATCAGCGATTCCCTGCCAATGAATATGGGGAGTAATATCAGTTCCCTCTGCATAATCATGTGGTATTTCAATCACACCGGAAGCTGAGTCATTCACCGCAAAACCAAGGCAAGCCACTAACGTGCTATTACCAGCGGAGTCAAGATGGACGACAGTGCCGGGTCTAGTAGCGGCTGGCCCTGTAAGAACAAGGGCCTTAGCGTTCTCATCTTTCCATACCCTGGCAGTTCCGTTAAGAACTAGGTGCCCATTGGCCGCTATTCCAGCATAATTAGTTGCACTGTCCCCAAATCTTGAAGTGCCGACAACATCTAATTTGGCTAACGGAACATCAATGCCAATCCCCGTATCACCATTGAAGTAGTTGTAGTCCGAAGCTCCAGCTTGGTAGACACCATATGCAGTGGTGACATTGGCATGATTCTGTGCATCGATATAAAGTCCGTGAAGTGTGCCTATCGTGCCCGTGCCCGGAATGCTGGGGCTGGCAATATAGAGTCCACTGGCTTTCGTAACCACGGAACCATTTTTATATTGGCGAATTTGTGTGAGAACGGGATACATATCGGCAACGGTTCCATCACCATTCTGCACGCACACAGCTTGGACCCCACGCAAACTGCCTGTTATTCCACCGGCTCCAAGATTTGTAGCCGTAAAGTATGCACACTGCGAACTGACTATGTCCGTGGCTTGTGTGGTGTTGAGATCAAGATCGAAGCAGTTCTTGGCGTTGGAGGAAGAGGATATCTGGATTGACTGGGTATCGGTAAGCGACAACCCCGTGAACGTAGGACTATCGGTAGTACCCAGACCAAGGGATGTACGGGCTGTGTTGCCAGATTCAGCCACCCAGTTTGATCCATCTCCTACGATGAAATTGCCATCGGTAGGCGTTAGAGCCGCGATATCATCCAGATCCCCGTCCCATGCTTGAACATTCGTTCCTATCGCCAACCCAAGAGAGGACTGAACCGTTCCCCCACTCTCCGTTACCCAATTCGCCCCATCACCTACAATAAAGTTACCATTGGTAGGGGTTAGAGCTGCGATATTATCCATCTGCCCTGTAAGTGAGAGGGTAATAGAGCCTGCGGCGTTGGCGATAGCAATCTGATTCGCGGTGCCAGTAATTGTAGCTAATACTGGATCAATCCCGGTACTGCCTATGGGAATCTGTCCATCAGTTGCGGCACCTAGCAAAGTGATTGCATCTGTCCCAGATCCAAGCAGTAGGCTGTGATTTGTCAGAGTAGCAGTGCCAGTACCGCCCTCGCCAACGATCAAGGGTGACGCCAAGCTCACTAATGCCTTGGAACCATTTGTTGCTACTATTCGAGACGCTGTCAATCCAGAGAAAGTAGCACCTGTCCACACAGGACTATCCCCAGTCCCCAATCCAAGTGTAGATGCTGCATCGGCCACCGAATCATCATCCAATATCGACAGCGCTGTATCTGTAATCGTAGCCTCGGAGATGGTAGGCTTCTTGTACCACCCCGAGTTTGTATAGAACTGGTTGGCTACAGTAACATCGCAGATGAGGCCAACCTTACCGTCCCCTGATATGCCAGTACATGCCCAGTCTGATCCTGCTGCGGGGACGGATGCCTCTTCCCACTTAACACCAGCATCGAAGGACAGGTAGAAAGCATTCTCACGAGACACCATCAGGAGTTTCCCGTTGTTGCTTATCTGGCAACCTGTCCAGTCATAGTCGTCCCCCTGAATTGTTGGGTTAGTGATTGCTGTCCAGCTACTTCCGTAGTCCTTTGATCGCCAAAGGGTCTCCTCTGAATCCGTTGCATTGGTTCCTACGATCAAGACGTAGGCCCCATCATCACTGGCATCAATAGCTATGGGTACAAAGGTGTCCCCCCCTGCGGGAGTAATAGCAGCCCACCCTGTTCCTCCATTGGCAGTCCTATAGATATTTCCATCTTCATCTAGGACAATAACGTAAGTTCCACCCCCTCCAATTATTCCAGCGTCCCACACTGTGCTGTCTTGTGAATCAGGTTTATGCTGAGTCCAACTAACACCCAGGTCATCGGAGAGCCATACCCCATCCGCAGAACAAGCTAACAGATTATTCCCGTCCGCATCCAAATCAACACTGGTTACGGCGGTGATGGGATCTTTATATACGTAGTATTGAAGGTCAGAACTTGGCAGCGTATACCACGTAGTGCCATTATCGATAGTATATACGGCCGATCCTGACGCTACAGGGGTCGAGTCATCTGATCGTATCTCCACATAATTGTTATCATCCCCAGCCGGTACATCAAAGGTGAAGGCATACCACGTACTTGACGACAATGCAACTGACGAGGAAAAATCAAAGTTGGTCCAATCATGGCTAGGAGACGCACCAAAAGTATCTGCATCCAATGAAGCTGTGCCAAGGGCCTCCCCTGTTGGGACTCCAGAGTTACTATTGACAGTTAAAGCATAAATACGGCAATTGATTGTCCCCGGACTCCCAACACGCGCTACCTTAACACGAACCCGACTTACTGAATAACCACCCACACCTACTAGCCAATTTTGTCCATATCGTGATCCATATGGGTCCAACATACTAAAATAATCAGATATATTCCGTGACCCATCTTCCCCCAACAAATATGACGACGCTAACTCTAAATCAACCCCTGTAATAGCCGTAGACTCAGACCAATTAGCCCCAGAGTTGGCAGTCGTCCAAACTTTTCCCGACGCTTTTGTTGTATCCCCAACTGCCACGCCATCCCCGCTAGTCCCCGCCACCCGCACAGAAGAGTAGGTTTCAGTTCCGGGGTCCGTCTCTGTCCAGTTGTCACCCCCATCTGTCGATACGTAGATCCCCTCATCGGAGACGATCCCGATGTACTCGCCATCAGTCCCTACGGAGGCATCATTCCAAGAAAGGACACCAGCCTTTACTGGCAACAATACCCATGGTCGATCCCAAAATATAGTGGATTCGGAGGAATACAGAATCGTGTTCTCCTCCGTCCATTCATCCCGTATTTGCTTGAGGACCGTGTCTATGTCTTCCGTACCATAGGGTACGAAGACCTGCTGCTTGATAGTTGAGATTAACCCGGGGTCTCCCGGGACTCCCTGTATTCCCTGTGGCCCTACAAGGCCCTCAATGTTATATGTGACCGCCGTGCCCCCAGAGATAGACAAAGCCCCGGAGGACACCGCACCCCCCACCGCCGTATAGCTACCAGCTTCCCCCGTCTTGATAGCAGTAGGCCCGGCGCTCCATGGGCTTGTGATCCCAAGACCATCAAGCCCCTGTGCATTGTCGATCGAGGGCACGTAGACCCCATACAGGTCCGGGTATGTTACCCCATCATCTGCTGACTGACCCGCACTTGGAAAAATCTGAGCCATGAAACCTCCGCAGAGTGTTATCGCCTGTAGCGACGGTTGTTGGCCGAATCATTACGTGCCCGTGGGGCCTCGGGGAGGTTCGAGTAGTACTCAGTCAGCCGAATGTTGCGGATCTCCTGCCGGTAGGCATCCAAGATCCCCTTCGCCCGCTTGGTATTGCCTTCAATGGTCATTATCCTGTAGGCAGCGTACAGCGCCACTACGGAATCCATCCCCTTGTGGATGGCCGGTGCGATCTCATAGTAGATATAGCCGTCATCCGTAGTGGGAATTGGGTCTAGCGCAACGTCTAGCGTGGCACACCGCGTTGTATGATCGTAGGATTTGACATTCCTCTCTTGGAGGTAGTTTCCCACAACCGTTGTGCCGTCCGCCCCGAGGATGCGAATTACGCTACCTGCATATGCCTGGACGTGGGTATCCAACTCCCCGTCATTCGGGGTTGCCCCAAACGTGATCTCCGTCCCATCAGTGCTGATTGTGCAGACACCATTATGGAGGCGAGCAACTCCCACTGGAAGCCACTCGGCTGTCAACGTCGTCCCAAGCCCAAGCGACTCAACAGACTGAATATGGAGGGTTTGCCCTTCCAGCCAGACATTTTGCCCGAAGGGGTTGAACCGACTTCGGCCATCGTAGAAGACCTTCATCCCTGAATCGCTCAAGTTGTAGAGCCCATAGAACGTCCCCATCACATGAGGCAGAGCATACTCTGTGACCCCAGAGGCCACTGTGATTGACTGCTTCACCACTGCGGGGGTTTTGGTGTTTCGGTTCTTCTCATTCAGGACGAGGGTGTATGCTGACTCCAGATACTCTATGATTCGGTCGTCGTCATACTTGGCGCTGACCACGGGCTCATCCAGACTTTCCCTTGCCAGGACGATCGCCCGGGAGAGGAAGCTATCCCCATAGAAGGTAGTACTTCCTGAAGTTGTCGTCGCAGCCACATCTTTCGTGAAGGCCACTGACCCCGCTGCGGCGGTGAACGAAGCCGCCAAGAAGGAGTATCCAGCTAAGTGACAGAAGACATAGTATTTAGTATAGTTCAGGTTAAATGTTACTTGCCCATCATCCCCGGTGACTCTGGTTTGCACCACTGAATCGGTTCTAGTGTTGGAGGTATTCAACCAAACAGATACACCAGAAACTGGTACGCCTGCCGTAGTACGAATCGTTAAAGTGACGGCATAATCACCTGGCCCCGAGGTATCAAGGGCCGCAATCTCGTCTGACAGGGTTTCCAAGGTGTCACTATCTGCCCCAGTTCTGGCTATTTGGGTTGCGCCAGTATCGGCACTCTTCAGGGGGAAAGCGGATGACTCATCGAACTTTGCGGAGGTAATCGCAGCATCTTCCAGGGTTACTCCGGCAGTGACAGACGCTACTGATCCGCCCACATTCCCGGCTACTGATCCCACGGCACCGGACACACTTCCAACGGCTCCAGATACCGAAGCGGCGATGATCGCGCTTCCTCCGACATTATACGCTCCTCCATCACATGCCTTTTCCAGATTGTCGGCTGCGGTGGTATCCTCACTAATTGCTTTCGCGTTAACATCGAGATATCCGGTGTCTTTCGCCGTAAACAAACTAACGAAAGCGGCCTGGGCCAATACCATAAAGTGAGCAAACACAGGGAGACAGTCACTATCGTCCTGAACTACAACGGTAAGAAGACCTTCCGTATTGGTATGATCTGTTGTTAGAGTCAAGTCATACCACCCATCGCAGTCCGACACCGCCGCCCAAGTAGCGGCCGCAAGGCTAGTTGTAGCCGCCCCATTGTTCTTGAGTAATTCAGCCTCGTCTGCCGTACTTAGGGCAATATCCGCTTGGGGAGTAAATCCATCCCCAACATCAACGAATGGCCCGATGCGTACTTTAACTTCCGTATTGGCTTGCAAAAATTGCATTATAACGCTCCAGCCATGAGTTTACGATGATGTAAAATTATTGGGATACTCGCTCCAGTAGAGACTTCGCTGCTGTATACCTTATAGGTAAAGTCTGCGGTCCCAAAAGTACCCCAACTTGCTCCACTGTCTAGAGATCGTA
>Ga0307379_10002222_pt1 | contig 29092 bp, 18 predicted proteins | sample UN2MG_FD_202237 | JGI IMG/M metagenome (GOLD analysis project Ga0307379, IMG submission 202237) | Soil microbial communities from Risofladan, Vaasa, Finland - UN-2 | ecosystem: Environmental > Terrestrial > Soil > Coastal area > Acid sulfate soil | place: Finland: Risofladan, Vaasa | collected...
CGCCATCGTAGCCGCTGCCGTCCTTGACGTAGCGCCATTTGAGCGTGTGAATGCCCGCGCTGACCGTATAGGTCTTTTGGGTCCAGTCCACCTCGCCGCAGATGCGGTCCTGGCGCGTGTCGTCGATGTAGAATTCGAGGTAGTCGCCGTTCGATTCGGAGGAGACTTTCCAGTGGAATTTCAGTGTTTCCGAGCTGTCGATATCCACTATTGTCTGCATGCATGATTCGCCACCGCTGTCGGAGGGCGAACCACTCCGGGCCGAGTCGCCGTCCATGTAGTACTCGCTGTCGGTGCCGGAGTCGGTGGACCAGGGAGATTCTCCGCTACAGGTGAACTTAAGGTCACAGTCCGTCGCCTCGGCCAGCTCACCGGACGAATCACGAGTCACTAATCACGAGCAGATTACCGGGGACGCTATGCTCCTTCTCAATGACAGGCGTCGGGTACATAGGAAAGCAAGGTATCAGGTGAGCGGAGATTCTAACAAGTCTCGTCGCTCGAATATCGTATGTCGTGCGGATTCCTGCTGCTGCAGGAATGACAGGCACAGGGTATCAACTCAAAGCTCATAGTCCTTTTGATTAATCAAAAGGACTATGAGCTTTGTATAACCTATGACAAAATATGGATTATCGTGGCGCAAGTCATCTCATCACCTGGCGTCACCATTAGGACTTGCGGGAAGTATCAAGCATTAGCGGATTAGCGGATTAGCGGATTAGAGAATTAGAGAATTGGGCCGGTATCGAGTATCGAGTATCGAAAGACAGTGTTTTAACCAGGAGTTATTTTTTAATGTCACGTACGTAAAGCGCGTACGCGCTTTACGTATGAGCATTTTTCCTGCGTTTGATTTTTATCGCACAACGAACACGAAATATCGAATTCTTTGGCCATCCCTTCGACCTGGCTCACCTCCCAAAAGTCCCACTGGCGAAGCCATGCAGCGGGATGGCCAGACTCATGTGGCAGTCCTGAGAATCCCTTACGGGAGGCTACGACAGAAGAAGTTAAAAAAGAAAAAGGAAATCACGCAATACAAAGAGATTGCCGCGCTGCGCTCGCAATGACGATGAGCAATACGCTATACCTTTGAGTCTGGCCCCAGGGGCAGTCCTAAGGACCCCACCACTTGGCGTCCCCAGCGGGACTGACGGGGAGCTACCCAATACGACATACGGCGTACGCATCATGAACCACGAATCACTATTCACAAGCAGATTACCGCATCACGGAGTTTATCCTGAGGACTCCTTCGCAATGAGGGGCATCGGACATCGACTCGAAGCTCGTAGTCCTTTTGATTAATCATAAGGACTACGAGCCATTTATAACCAATGGCCACACTTCGAGTATCGAGAATCCAGCATCGAGTATCGAGAATTAGCGGATTAGCAGATTAGTGAATTAGAGAATTGGTCAAAATTAAAAATTAAAAAGTCGAAAGGAAATCATGCAATATGCAATACGATACACGACCTACGAACAAATCAACTGTGTCAATTGCTCGCGGTTTTGATTAAGCCATTCTGCCTTTCGTCGGATCATTAGCAGGAAATCCGTGCCGTGGAGGTGGCCGAAGAAGCCGGTAGCGGCTATCGGCAGGACCGCCTCGGCTATCATTGTTTCAATCATCAAATCCAGAAGTGCATCCAGCGTATTATTATCCAACTTGATTACATCGCGGTAGCCATTCAGGAATTGAATGAGCTTGTCCTGGTTGAAATAGTCGGGCCATTCGGCCGGGTTGGGCCGGCCACCGACTATGGAGAACTGAAGCATGCCGTTGGCCAGGTCTATAACGGGCGGTGCAACTCTTACCGAATCGAAGTCGAGGACTACGGCGACCTTGCTTTTGGCAAAGAGCATATTGCCCGGGTGCCAATCGCCGTGGACGACCTGCTGGGCCCAGGAGTCGAAGCCTAACTGGTTCACCTGAATGCTGGATTCGTTATAAAGAAGCATGAGCACTTCGGCGGTGGCCTGCAATTTGGCGCTGGGCTTGGCCATTCGGTCGGAGCCGATGGTCTTTAGGTGCGCGCGAACGGTCGAGGAATCGTGGAAACTGGCCTGTAACGGCCTCCAATCGTGTACAAAATCGGCCAGGTGCTGGTGAAACTTGGCCAATTGCCGGCCGGCATCAACAGTGGCTTCGGGCGAGCCGTCGTAGCGAACGCCTGTGATGAATTTGAAGAATTCGTAGATGTGATTATTCAGTTGCAGGATTGTATTGTTCTGGTGGCGAGTGGCCAGAAGGGCAGTAACGGGAAAAGCCTTGTCGGCGAGATGATTTTGTACGGCATGGGCAAAGGCGACGCGGTAGAGGTCGTCTTTACCTTTGGGTCGGCGCTTCAAAAGGAACTTGCCCCGCTCGGAGATGACGACCATCTTGGGTGCGCGACGGTTGCCGCCGGACAGAGGGGCTATCTGAAGGATGACGCCTATGTCGTAATGGCTGAGGACTCGAACCAGCTCCTCGGAAGAAAAATGTGCGCCACCTCGGGGCATAAGTAATTGATTAATGATTATTGTCCCTGCTTTCGCGGGGATGAAAATATTAATGGTCAGGGATTATTTGAACAGGAGAAGAAGAATAACCACAAAGAATATGGCCGCGAGTGTGCTTAAAATCAGTATCGCCATTCGGTAATTAGCGATAGTATCCTCCTGGAAAACTTTCTCCTTGACCTCAACGGCATCTCCCTTTTCCAACTGCTGAAGCATGGAAACATCAAACCTTCTGTGGGCCCTGAGCGGGGGCTGGCCGTTACGAAGGGCTTCTAAATCCGCCAGCAACTCTTCCATGTTCTTGTAGCGGTTTTCTTTACGCTTGGCCATCATAACTTCTACGACCTCAGAAACTCCTGCAGACAGTGAAGTGTTAATATGATCGGGTGGAATAAGTTTTTCCCGCAGGTGCTTACGCATAACATCTGCCGAATCCTCCGCCATAAACGGCACCCGGCCAGTCAACATGTGATATAACGTTGCCCCTAGGCCGTAGATGTCAGCCCTGCCGTCTATGTCGATTTTGCCTCGAATCTGCTCTGGTGCGATGTAGTACGGCGTCCCGTAAGCTTTTCCAGCTTCACTTTGTGCGGCCTCGATATCTGTTGTCTCGCGTGCCAGACCCATATCTGCGAGCTTAACAGTCCCGTTGGTGCTTATCATGATATTCTTTGGCTTGACATCGCGGTGAATAAGAGTGCAAGCATGGGCATGAGCAAGAGCACGGGCGACCTGAATAATTATATCAAGCGCCTCAGCTTCCTCATAAACTTTCCCCGCCGAAATATCATCAGCTATGGTCTTGCCCTCAACATACTCCATCACGAAATAGTGATACCCCCCGGCCTCGCCCACGTCGATGGCCTGGACGATATTGGGATGGTTCAGCCTGCCGGCCGCCTGCCCTTCCTTATAAAACCGCTCGACGTATTCCGGATTCTCAGTGAAGCGCTTCGGCAAAATCTTTATCGCGACGGTCCGGTTCAGGCTCAACTGCCTGGCCTTATAAACGACGGCCATCGCACCGGCACCGAGCTTGCCGAGGATTTTGTAGCCGGGTATCTTGTGTGCCGCATCCTTACTTTCTTTGATACCTTCCTTCAAACGCTCGGCCTGGTTCGCCGTGACATAGCCAAGCTCGATCATAAGGTCTTTGAGTATTACAGGATTGATATCACGGCGGGAGTGGAGCACCTCCAGTGAATTACGCAGCTCATCATCCGTACAAAGACCCCGCTCCACAGCGATTTTGCCAAATACCGTATCGTAATTTGTTTCGTTAGTCATTGGTATCACTCAGGTAAACCGAGATGCGCCCGCAGATGAGCCAATCCGTTGACTTTCATTACTACACCCGACAACAAATCCATCAGCGCTAATTATCGGTCTTCGTAAACCATTGTCAAAGAAAATTTACTATTTATTTTGGAAAGATATCACAAGCAACAAAATCGGCCTTTTTGGCCTCCGGGTTTAGCAGTTTTAATGCTAAATTACAGTGTTATCGGTCGTTACTAAAAGTTTTTTTCGCCGTAACAGTTCTAAAAAGTGTAATTTGTGATTCGTGATTCATAATTCGTGGTTTGTGATTAGTGGTTCGTGGTGCGTATTGCGAACTGTCTTTGCGAGCGCAGCGCGGCAATCTTTTTGTATTGCGTGATTTCCTTATTCTTTTTTAACTTCTTCTGTCGTAGGCCCCCGTAAGGGGTCCTCAGGACTGCCACATGAGTCTGGCCATCCCGCTGCCTGGCATCCCCAGTGGAACTTTTGGGAGGTGAGCCAGGTCGAAGGGACGGCCGAAGAATTCGATATTTTGTGTTCGTTGTGCGATAAAAATCAAACGCAGGAAAAATGCTCATACGTAAAGCGCGTACGCGCTTTACGTACGTGACATTAAAAAATAACCCCTGGTTAAAACACTGTCTTTCGATATTCGATACTCGATACCGACCCAATTCTCTAATTCTCTAATTCTTGATTCTCGATACTCGATACCGGCCCAATTCTCTAATTCTCTAATTCTCTAATCCGCTAATTCTCGATATTCGATTCTCGATACCGGCCCAATTCTCTAATCCTCTAATCCTCTAATCCGCCAATTCGCTAATGCTTGAAACTTCCCACAAGTCCCACTAAGGACGCCAGGTGATGGGATGGCTTGCGCCACGATGTTTGATATTCGATATTTGGTCATAGATTATACATGGCTCGTAGTCCTTTTAATTAATCAAAAGGACTACGAGCTTCGGGTTGATGCCCGATATATGATGCCTGTCATACCTGCAGCAGCAGGAATCCACACGACATACGATATTCGAGCGACGAGACTTGTTCCAATCTCCGCTCACCTGCTCACCCGATACCCTGCTTTCCTATGTACACGATGCCTGTCATTGCGAAGGAATCCTCAGGCTAAATTCAGGATAAACTCCGCGATGCGGCAAGCTGCTTGTGAATAGTGCCTCATGGTTCGTGATTCGCCCCGGCTAAATCTGCCCTTTTTTCTAAAATACAAAGATTTTATGCCAACATTTAGCCCGTAAGATACGCTGTCTATAGTAGAAACGACATGAATTATCTCATGGGCTGAACCTCGTAAGATACGCTGTATCTAATGAATGACCGGTAAAGGCCAAGGCCTTATGCCCTTTTTGTCTTGAAAAAACGACGAAATAGTCTAAATTCTTCATTAGCAAGCGATAAGAGGCGGAAGTAAAGATGTGAGTATTTAAGGTGGCAAATGGATTTTAAAAAAAATTGTGCCGTGGACGTTTAATTACTCCATAACATTGTCTGTCATTTCTGCGAAATCTTTTGTTTTGTGTTGAAAGTTGTAAGGGGAGGCGATATATTAACGGTTCTAGTTGCCAACAATGACTTACGTACAGGTGGTTGAGCCTCATGATTTGTAGTGCACGAGTTGGGCGGCTATTACTCTGCAAAAACACGACAGATGGAGATGTCCTGAAGCAATGAAGTTGAAGACTGAGGTATCGCAGGCAAGGGATGTGGAAGGATTGATACGCATCCATGAGGGAAGTGGCGAGAAGATTCAGGAATGGTCTGGCACATGCTTCGGGCATAGTTGGAGACTATTTCAAGGGCACGCAAAAGAGGCGTTATCGTTTTTGGGCGAGGAATCCGTAGATTGTGTTGTTACTTCCCCGCCTTACTTCTGGTTGCGAGACTATGGTGTAGAAGGCCAGATTGGGTTAGAGGACAGTGTTGACGGATACGTGGTAAGCCTCACTGACGTGATGACGGAAGTCTATAGGGTACTCAAGAAAGATGGCGTTTTGTTCTTGAACATTGGCGACACATACTACTCTGGTAAAGGTGAATCGCAAGGTGTGGATCGAAAGAGTTCGAAACGGCGATTCGGCCTGCGGGCGGTAGATAAGAGTGGTGGGCTCGGTATAGGGTTGAAGAGAAAATCAATAATTGGTGTTCCATGGCGCGTGGCCATAAAGATGTGCAATCAAAACTGGATATTGCGAACCCCAATTATTTGGCATAGAGACAAATGCCTTCCTGAAGCTGTCAAAGATCGGCCCAGACGCGGATATGAGTACATTTTCATGTTTGTGAAGTCAAGAAAGTACCACTTCAATCGGAAAGGATTGCCTCAAAACGGCAGCAGTGAAGATGTGTGGAGAATTCCTACCAGATCCAAGAACGGGATCGTAGATACAGCCCCTTTTCCCGATGAACTTGTGAAACAGTGCTTGTCCATAGGATGTAAGGAGGGTGGGCGAGTGTTAGACCCGTTCTGTGGGAGCGGGACAACTATAAGGGTCGCCTTGGAGATGAACTGTGATGGAATAGGTGTGGAGTTAAATCCCGAATTTTGCGACTATGTGAGGCACACGCTGGGTTGTGACGCGCCGAAATGAAGTACTTGTCACTACAACAAATAAGGGAGTCAATATCGAGACTTACCGCTCATCATCCGATATTTGGGACAACTTTCCTCGTTTTGAAGCAGGGAAATGTCCCTGTCGGTGAAAAAGTAGCATTTCATCTGGATAGTAGAAATCACGATTTTCTCAGGCAACACTACAGGACTCACCCAAAATCGGATTGGTTTTTTAAAGTGTTGAGTCAAAGAAAGCGGCGCGGCACGGAATGGGTCAGGCCAGATTATGCAAGCAGTGGTTTGCAGAGTATAAACACTCGGTCACTTAAGGATGCATTTCTGCATGATAGGAATCGGAATACTTGGGGATTTAGCAGGAAATATATAGAAGAATTGAGGAAAGTCCTTCCGAGACGAGAAAAGCTACCAATTTTGCATCTGGCCGTGTGGATTTATAAAGAGAAAGAATGGGATGACCGATTAACAAGAAATGACATTATAAAGTTTTTTTTGAGAGAATTCAACATCTCGACAGATGAGGTAAGCGAGTTGTTTGATATCTCCATCAACTCTAATATCAGCGATCAAGATGCTTTTCAATCGCTGCCAGTAAGGTGGCACGAAATCCTAGAGGAGCATGATAGACCTCCCGATGTTAGTCCAGAACAAAGTGGAATTCTCTATTATTTGGAGGTGTCGGGTGTAGACCCAGTAGACCCTATAATTTTCAGGCCTGCCAAGCGTCTAAACATTTTGACCGGCGACAATGGGCTTGGGAAAACATTCCTGTTAGATCTTTCGTGGTGGGCATTAACTCAAAGCTGGGCGGAACTGCCCGCCCAGCCGAGGAACGTGAGTGCCAAGAAGAAGGCGAGCATAAAATTCTCTGTCTCTGGGGGGAGCAGTAATAAACCAGTGACTGTCAAATTCTCCCCGCAAGAAATGAGATGGCAAGAGCCGAAAGAGATTCCGTCAATTTCTGGCCTTGTAGTTTATGCGCGGGTAGATGGATCCTTTGCAGTATGGGATCCTATCAACACAGTCTTGTTGGAGAGTTTTGCAAGAAAGAATTCAGAGGTACTGTTTTCACGACAGCAAGTGTGGGATGGCAAGGAGGGACGGATCGAAGGACTGATAAGGGACTGGGTAAGGTGGCAGGAAAGGAGGGACAAGTATCCCGAATTCGGCACTTTCGAGAAGGTCTTGTACAGGTTGGTACCAGCCGATGTTGGGCCAATAAAAATCGGTGAGCCAAGAAGAATCGTAGGCCAAGTAAAAGACGTTCCGACACTAATCCATCCATATGGCGAGGTACCAATCTTATTTGAGTCTGCCGGATTCAAACGAATAGCTACTTTGGCGTATTTGATAGTATGGTCGTGGCAAGAGCACAAAATACAGGCAAAACAGGCGGGCCGAAAAGAAGAACGACAAATGGTTATCCTGATTGACGAAGCAGAGGCTCACCTTCATCCAAAATGGCAACGCAAGATATTGCCAGCCATCTTAAGCATCGGGGATGAGTTGAATGACGAACTGTCCTTGCAACTAATTGTTGCTACTCATTCTCCGTTAGTGCTTGCATCTAGTGAACCAGTTTTCGATTCTGCGACTGACAAACTCTTTCATTTGGACATCGATTCTCGTGGAGTGGTGAGATTTGGGGAACTGCCGTACGAATTGCGCGGGACGATTGATTCTTGGTTGTCTTCTCCTGTGTTTGGTATCAAGTATCCTGGATCTGACGTGCGGAGCATAGCTATTGAAAAGGCAGTGAAACTACAGGAATCAGAAAACATAACGAGAGAACAAGTGGAAGAAGCGACCAATGATCTGAGAAACGCTTTACCTTCGGAAGACACGTTCTGGGTAAGATGGGTATTGTTCGCAGAGCAACATGGTGTGCATATATGATCAATGTTAGGCTTCCAGAACCGCCTCCGAATTACGTGTCCGAAGTAAAAGATCCTGGTGAATCGTTTCTGAAACGCACTCGCAATACTAACGCTACTGACTGGAACAGGCATAATTATTGGAGAAGGATTCACACATATCTATATGACTCTAGCAAGGGAGTATGTGCATATTGTGCGTCTTGGACCCCACGCAGGAGGGACGATAGTCAACATTTTGAGCACACAACAATTGACCATTACATCGCCAAGAGCAGAGATAAGAAAAAAGCCTATGATTGGGACAATTTTCGTCTATGCCGTAGTAGATTAAATAATCGGAAAGCAGATTTTGATGACGTGCTCGATCCTTGTCGAGTGTTAAACGAATGGTTTTGGCTTGAGTTCCCGACTTTCTTGATTCGGCCTGCCCCCGGTCTGCCCGAACAGACGAGGAAGGAAGTAAAGGCAACAATCGATAGGCTTGAGTTAAATTCTGACGCGGATTATGTGAATGAGAGAATCGAAGTAGTCCGTGGTTACTGTACGGGAGCAATACCTTTCCAAGTTGTGGAGACACGATACCCTTTTATTGCGTATCAAATGCTTAGTCAGGATTTTGACAGCACTTTGAAAGGTAGATTCTCCCAACATTTTAGTGGAAACTGATCGTTGAGAAAAATAGGTCAGACACTAAAAAAAGACTTTTTCATAGCTAAGCCATAAATTGACTATTTTCTCTGAGTGCACTGTGTGCTCTGTGGCCTTCTTGATTTACTATTTACGATTTACACCGTGAGATGGCGGCTTTGCCTATCTCATGGGGTGAACTATTTATTATTTTTTTATCCGCGTCATCCGCGTTAATCCGCGGGTAAATTTGGTAAATTTTTGAGTCTTGAGAGTTGAATTGTTGATTCGTTTACTTTAGTCTATAGCCGAAAAGAGGCTGTATGACAACGATAATAGAACAAAACAGGGATAAGCTTATAAAGCTTTGCAGGAAATATCATGTGGCCGCACTTGATGTCTTCGGCTCTGCGGCGTCCGAAGGATTTGACGAGCAGTGCAGCGATGTTGACCTTTTGGTTGAATTTGACAGTACTGTCAAGGCCAATCGCTTCGACAACTTCTTTGCACTGCATGATGCACTCCAGAGGCTTCTACAACGGCCGGTTGACCTTGTTGAGCCGGGGGGCTTACGGAATCCTTACTTTATCGATTCGGTTGAAAAGACCCGGAGAAGACTCTATGTCGCTTCGTAATCCAAAAAAATATCTCTACGATATTCTTATGAAACAAGCAAGAGAGCTGCTTCTGCAAATATAGCAGCCGGGAACGTAAACTCAGGATCTGCCCTGAGATTGTCGAAGAGGCTAAAGGCTAATTCAGGTTGACGACGAGGGTCAATCGGGGAAATTCAGGATTGCGAACTTACCGTAGTGTTTTTTTGCAGCTTTATCGTATGCCTTGCCGGCGGCAACCTCATCGAGGAAGTAGCCGATTTGCTTTTTCTTGTTATTTATGCTGAGTTGGGCACGCCACTTTTTCTTTTTCTTATTGTACCAGACGCCTCTGTACTTCGAGGAGGTGTTGTTCTTTGGGTACCTGGCGTATCTTGCGTTTTCTGCGGGCGTGGCGGGGCGGAGGTTGGCCTTGCGATTGTCCAGGCCGTTATGATTGATATGGTCCACGAAGCAGCCTTCCGGGACGTTAATGATTTCGCGGTGCATCGATAATGTCAGCCGCTTCTTCAGCGTCGGCGACCACTGGCCCCGGATGGCGTAGCATGTATTGCCCCTTTTGCAGAGGTACCATTTGTATTTGCTCAGTCGTTCGTAATCGTCGGGGTCCACGATGGCGTATTTGCCCTGCGAGAGTCGTATGCGGCGGAACGGATAGCCGTAGCGAAGCCGGCGATACCAGAGTATTGGCAGGGCGGCCGGCCTTTCAAGCCAGGTCGGGATTCTGATTACAAACTCGACGATTTTAGCACTCGCGGTTTTAGTTGATTAGTGAATTAGCGGATTAGTGAGCAGCCGGAGGCTGCGAAATTTCAAATAGCAAGCCTGTTATTTTGAACATTTGAAATTAGGATTTCGGCATTGTTTAGGATTTAGATATTCATATTTGGCCGTGTTTCGGCCGAGTGGTGAAACACGCGCCCCCACAATTGGACGGACCTGCGTTTTTGGTACAAAATTTGGGTGATTTTATTGGCGCGTTGTGAGTCTAAGTGCTTTTATGCAAAGGGATAAAAAATTTTTTGGAAAATTTAATTTTTGCTCGAGGGTATCATCGATTTTGGCTGAAAATTCGCCCTGATAGGCAGCGCGCGGAGATTCTTCGCTGAGTTAATCCTGGTTCTGGGATTGGGGCTGTGGCCTGTGACTTTGGAACCCTGGCGTTGCCGGAGCAGGGGCCCTTTAAGCGGGGCTGAAGTGAAGGGAGGCTGTGCGCTTTTATCAAATCATTTTATAAATAACAACTTTCCTGCCGTCTTTTTTCCGCCCATTTTCCAGTACTGAAAATTCTTCTTTCCCGGCCCCGGCGAAGTCGGCCTTTTCATCTTTCTCCATAATGCACACGGCATATTTGGCCTGCTTTGGTGGCTTGCCGATATATATCAGCCCCTTTCGATTGGCATAAAAAATGATTCTGTTGTCCGGCACTGCGACCAGGTCGCCGCTGGCGGTGTTCTTATTTAGCCAGTTCGCAGCGGCTCTGTAGCCCTGCTTTTCTATACGTATTGGCCTGAATAATTTCGGCAGGCAGATGGCTATGCCTATTGCCAACAGGACAAAGAAATATAGCTGCGGATGGGGGGCGGCTTCCGTGCGGCTTTTGGAGAATTTACTTTGCAGCCACGCCCCAATAATTTCCAGACCGCCCGGAACGTAAAAAATCAAAATCGCAGTCAGCGGCAAACAATGTCTCCTGCTTATGTATTGCCACTTATAGTGCAGCAAAGTCATCATGATAAGATTCAGTAATACGAAAGCAGGTATAAAGAATCGTTCTATGTCTGTTGTTTCTGACTTTCTGCGAAAGCGAAAATAGATGCCGATCGCCAAAACCGGCAGAAAAAAGTGCATCAGATTCTCGCTGATTACTCCGATAAGTTTTCCCATTGCTTTTACTATCTGGACCGGCACACTTGAAGCTGTGCACATATTGTTGTCGTTATCAATTTTAGGCTCCTGAATTTCCTCAGGTTGACGCAGATGAGAGGAGCTGAAGAGGCCTTTGAGTTTGTCCGGTACGATATTTCCTGTTGCGTTAATATATGGAACTGCGGGGATTGCAAAGCCCAGTAGAAGAACAAAAAAGCACCAGAGCAATTTGGGTCTGTTCATATCGTCATACGGCATTAATAGCCTGATCAATATCCATAAAGCACCGTAAAGAACAATTTGGGCGCATTCGGGCCGGATTATATACCCGAGCCCGGCAGCCAGGCCGGCCGCTCCAAACATCCAGCATTTGCCATGTTTTGCACCGCTAAGCAGAGACAAAAAACTTACAGCCAAAAACAGAATGTGCGGCCAGTCTCTCAATATGTCACTTCCATACTCAGCAGGATAGGGCAGTACTGTCAGGATAAGAATCGCCCAGAAACTCCGCCTGCTTCCAACAAGGAGCTTTCCCAGAAAATACAAGGGAATTATCGCAAGTAATCTGCACAGCAAAGTTACGCTCTGGGCCGAGTATATCCATGTCTGCCCTGACGAACTGCCGCTGAACAGAGTGACAAGTTTATGGGTGACGAAAATGAGCAGCGGGTAGCCAAAAGGTTCGCGCTTGTTGATGCCAAACGGATTGTCTAAAAGTTCCTGTGCCCTTTCGATGTAGTAAATTCCGTCCAGAGCAACGAGAACAGTTGTGACGATTAGATATGTACCTATTCCAAGGGCGATTCCCAGCAGAATCTTAAGATGGATAAAGTCCTGATTTCTGATCGAACTATTCGCGGACTTACTGAGAGTCATTCTCATCCCTGATTAGCCGGGAATCGCCTAATAATATTTAAGCAACTAATTCACAATTCTTTTTGAAACTTACCAGTCGCAACTCTTATCCCTTAAAGAGAAATATAAACACCAGAATTGACGCCAGAGCTATGGCCCCGGGAACCATGAAAACCAGACGCCACTGGAACTTGCCTTCTTTTTTGAACATGTCCATAATCACGCCTGCGAACTGCGTACCGATAAACAGGCCGACGCCCGTAGTAGCGGCGAACAGCACTGACTGTGTAGAGCTTTTTATATCCGTGGTTGCCTGACTGTCGGCGAAAATCTGGCCGACGATGACAAAAAGCACATAGGCTATGCCGTGGAACGGTTGGCAGGCTATGATAATCCATCGCGGTTTTTGTTTTATGTACGCTAAATACAATATGAACCAGCAGGTCGCGCCAACGATTAAGGTCCATTTAATACCAAGTTTTTCCATGAAGAGGGCCATCAGGAAGAAGGTGGCTATTGCCTGGACGGCCTGCGCGATGCCCATTGAAGCCGGGACGTTCTTTGCTTGGATTCCAATGTCCTGCATGAATGGCGCCGTGCCGAGGAAATAGAACTGCATCAGGGCAAAGAAAATCATGGAGACGACAATAAAGATAAGGTAGTTGGTGTCTTTCAGCAACCCCATCGCCTTGATGATAGGCATCTCACTGGTCCCAGATGGTTCCATAGCCGGTAAGAGTACGAGGCAGCCGATTCCCATAATCACCGAGAGGAGAGCAGCAAGATAGAGGCAGTCTTTCCCTTGTTCGCCGGTCTTGAATATCCATCGCCAGCCGGTTAGGAGCCAGCCGATGAAGGCCCATGCAATCGGGGCCCAGATAAACACCGTGCCCCGCTGGGCGGTATCTGAAACATTTGCGAAAAGAACAGCATTGACCAGCGGCAATGTAGCGGCATAGCAGATAGAGTAGAGGAACATCACTATGAAGAGGCTCTTGAAAGTAGTCTTGCGCGCTGCGACGAACATCAAGACCGCGCCCAACAAGTGAGCTACTCCAAGAATGATCTCGGTGTTTACGTACTTGTCGGCGAGCTGCCCGGAGACCAACGGCATGAAAATACACGCAATCGGGAAGGTGGCATAAATCCATCCGGTCTGCTTGCCGCTCATTTTCAGAGGCCCCAGAAGTCGTGCGGCAAGTACGGGCATCCAGGCGCTCCAGACGGCGTACTCCATGAACATCGCAAAGCTCAGGGCGAGGTACAGTTTCAATTCCATTTTGTTCTCCTTAACTTATGTCCATATTTGTGTCGCCGGAATCTGAATTTCCGGCGTGTTTCATCCGCCAATACTACTTAACCTATCGGCCGCGAGTTTGATGTCTCCGGCCCGGTTGTCGCCGGCTTCGCGCTCAATCGCAAGAGCGCCGTTAAAGCCGATTTCCGAAAGCGCATTTAAGAATTTCTCGGGCTGTACCTGACCGTCACCCCAGGGCACCTCGGCGCCCCACGTGCCCGGCTGGGTGGTCCGAATAGCATCCTTAATGTGAATGTGCTTTATCCAGGGCGCCAGTACCTTGACCGCTTCGATGGGATCGCCCTTGTCATAAAGAATCATGTTCGCCGGGTCAAAATTGACTCCTATGGCCGGATGGTTCAATTCTTTCAGAAAGCTCCGCAGCTCTTCGGCTGTCTCCTGGCCCGTCTCCAGCAGCAGAATGATGTTCTTCTCACCCGCGGCGTCGGCCAGGGATATAATCCGTTCGTAGAACTTCTCGGCATATACCACATCAGTTTCATCGACGAATCCGGCGTGCATCGAGAGGTATTTTACTCCGAGCTTAACTGTTACATCGGCGGCGCCCAGAAACAGCTCCTGATTTTGCTCCCAGTATTCGTCCGGTGCCACTCCGCCGGTAACCTTTATTCTGTCGAGCGTCGAATAGTCCTCCTGCGGAAAATCTATCATAGTAGCGGTTACAGTCCAGTTTTGCTTCTGCACGGCTGCGAGGTAGTCATCTCCCCTGCCTCCCAGCGCACCTCTGACACCCAGGTGCACGTGGTCAATCCCGATTTTATTCATTGCCTCTGCCACCCCGGCAACATCCGTTTGTAACGACCAGGTGCAAACTCCTATCGGCCAATTCTTACATTTCATAGTACGATTCTCCAATTCACATCTTAATATTCGTTTAGCTGATCGAAACCTTTTTTCCCTTGCTCGCCGATAGCTTTTCAGCCTCGACTATTTTTACCGAATTCATTGATTCTTCAAGAGTCGTTATCGGCTTGACTTTTTTACCTCGTACGGCTTTGGCGAAATGAGCAATCTGCAGGAACCAGCCGTCACCTTCTTCGACTTCCGGCGAAAACACCTCGCCTTCAGCCGGGCAGAGCCTGAACATCGGCTCTCGCGTCAGGTCGTAAACAAGTGTTGCCTTTTCCATCATGATATTGAAGCTCATCTCGAACCCGAACGTGGGCATCATCCCCCAGCCTCCCTCTGCGGTTATCGCGGTGTTATTGTCATAGAGGTACTGCGTTACTATATGTACCAGCCCTCCGCCGGGGCCTTTTGCCGCAAAGCTGCAGACCGCATTCGGTATCCCGAAAAGATACTGCACATAATCTGTGTCGTGGATGTGCAGGTCAAGGGCCATTCCTCCGCTTCGTTTTTCGTCCAGGAACCAGTTGTCGATACTCCATGTTGGAGCTGAGCCTAATCGCTGAAACGTTGCCGCAATGACTTTGCCGTACTTGCCGCTGTCAATCAGCTCTTTGGCTTTGGCGTATTCGGGCCAGAACCGGACGCAGTGCCCGATCTGCAGGACTTTACCGCTGCGTTTGGCCTCCGCTATCATCCGCCCGCACTCTTTGGAGTTCAGCGCCATAGGCTTTTCGCACATGACGTTGACACCTGCCGACAGTGCCTTTATCGAACATTCCGGATGCAGGTAAGTCGGCAGCGTTATCGAAACCGCATCCAGCTTTGCGTCGGCCAGCATCTTGTCGAAATCAGTGAATACCTGCAGGCTGCTGAAATCTACCGCCTCCTGGCCGTCTCCAACGTTCCCCACAGCTCTTTTTGTGTCCTCTTCAATGTTCGGATTGACGTCGCAGATTGCCACAATTTTCGCGCCTTCCAACTTTTTCCAGCACTTATAGTGCGTCTGTCCCATGAATCCGAAGCCTGCAATGCCCACTCTTAACATAGTCGTAATCCTCCCGTTTATAACCGGTTGTTTAGTTCTCAATCGTCATAACGTGAGCATTTTATCAGAGTTGTCGCTATTGGCAAACTCATTTCCCCAAAAAATTATAAGCGGGTAAGGGCGGTTCGCGAGCCGGCCCTGCATGTGGACTTTGCTCTTAGTGTTTGCTCGCTTGAGCAGGTGAATTGTCGGTACCAACGGGAAAGACTATGTCGTCTATCCACGCGGTGTCGGAACCGGCGGAGGAAGATTCATCTTTTGAATATGCCAATTCAAATGTGCTGAAGTCCCCGGTTTCAAAGTCCTCTGCTTTTGGTTCTTCTATAAATTCCGGATTTCCCAAATAGTGGGTGACAAATGGAGTTGAATTTGATAGTATAGAATCTATGGAGACCATTCAAACCAGTCTTGACTATAAGATGCAGGAGAATCAAATGGGTGAAACACGCAAGGACGCTCAGAGACAAGCTGATCAAGATAGTAGACAAGGTGGTCAGCCATTCCCGTTACGTGATATTTCAGATGGCAGAAGTGGCTGATCCGCAGATACTCTTTCGAGAAATCCTTGGCCGGATCAGGCAGTTGCGTTTTTTGACAATACCTGCGAGGCCGGGATGATGTATAGAACTGCTGAAAACCGGTTTCTGGGATAGAGGGCAATGGTAGCGGTGTGCCAAAATAGTAGGAAAAAGTGGATTTTCGACGTATTTGCTCGAATTCGTTAGCCTTTGTTGCAATGAAAGTTGCTTATTCTGCCAGAATATTGTTGATAATGAGATGAAATTACGTTATTATAATACTTGAAGCTCGCGGGAGTGTTTTAGTGAAGTGTGTATGGGAAATGTCGGATGAATTACCTGTTGCGGAGAAAGCCCTTACTTTCGGAGAAAATTTCTCTTGATATCAAGGTGGTTAATTTGGCACAAGTAAGACCAAAGTACCTGTGAACAGTTAACTTTTTTGTAAGGAGGATTATTATGTTTAGTATGTTTAGAAAAGTGATTTGTTCGGTTTCTTTTGTTCTGCTATTGTCTCTGGTGGCTAATGTTCAGGCTCAATTTCCAGACCATGATTCGACATGGACGGATGCCACCGGGGACCACCTCTGGACCACGCCAGAAAACTGGTCCGAGTTCCCCACCCCTGGCGCCTGGGCCAAAATCCGAAATGGCCTCCCCGGCCCGACTATACTCAGCGGTGTAGACGCTGTGGCGAGAAGGGTGCACGTTGGATATTCAGAAGGGGGAGCCCTGACGGTAGACGGGGGAATCCTTGTGCTTCACGCGGATGATCTGCTATTAGGAAAGAGCGGTGGAGAAGGAATACTTAATATGATCAGTGGCAGCATCGATGTTGCCCGTGACTTCGAGGTGGGAGGCGGTAATCCGGGCATCGTCAATATGACCGGCGGTACCATTACCGTTGTGGATGACTTCGAGATTCCAGAGACGGAGGGCAATTCAGATTCACCAGCTGAAGTGCATCTGAATGGTGGAACGATCAGTATAGGCGGTGACTTACATATGTTCGAGTATGGCTTGCTGGACATCACCGCCGGCACGCTGATCTTAGACGGCGACGCTGTTGCGGCCGTCCAAGGATTCATCGACAACGGCTGGATTACCGCCTATGACGGGGACGGCACGGTGCAGTTGGATTATGACGTTACGAATCCAGGCAAAACCACGTTGAAGGGTGTTCACAAGCTTAATCCAAATCCGATCGACGGTGGATTAGTGGCACCAGGCGCGCTCGAGTTGAGCTGGACTTTACCTGATCCTTGTGTGCCTGGTCAGCCGGTGCTGGTTGACGTTTACTTTACCGACAACTGGGAAGCGCTATACTCGTTTACCGATCCGGCTGCTATTCAGGTTGTCAGGAAACAGAATGTGACTTCCGTTGTCGTACAAACACGACCAAAGACGCGGTACTATTGGGCTGTCGATACCTATGTCGGCGATCCCAATGATCCGATTTTTGGACCTATTTTTAGCTTCTTGGCAGATAATCAGGCTCCCCGAGTGGACGCCGGTCCCGATTTATTGACCTGGCTGGCCAACGGTGTCAGGAGCGGCAATCTGGATGCAACCGTCACCGATGAAGAGGCTTATACCGTGCAGTGGACGGTGATCAGTGAACCCAATGAAGGCAATGCTGTTATAGAAACAGCGACTGTCGAGGACGCGAGTATTACCCTCTTAGCAGCAGGCGAGTATGTCCTGCAGTTGGAGGCCTTTGATGGTGAATACACCGGTTCGGACACCGTCACGATTAATGTCTATGAGGACAGTTGTGAAGCGGCCAAGTCGCTGCCGGACTATGTACCGCTGGTAGGGGACCTGAACGGAGACTGCAAGGTCAATGATGATGACTTGGCATTGCTCCAGGAGAACTGGCTTATGGATAATTCACTGACTGAAGAGTGGGTGCTGATTAATTAACTGAATTCACTTTCAACTTAAGCTTACCAGGGCGTTTGACACCTGTGTCAGACGCCCTGATTCATTTAGCGGCGCTATGCAGGAATTTCCGGCCTGGATTATAAGCAGGCAACTCAATACCATGCGGCTGAGAGGATAACTTGCTGGGGAATATAGTTCATTAAGGATGAAACTCGGCTTTACGAGGTTCATCTGAATCATCTGTCATAAATATGGCGTTAACATCGATAAAATCTATCATCAAATCCCAGTCACCCGGTTCATATGTCATTGCTAATTCTACTTTGTGAATGCCTTTGTCGGCATAAACGACGGCAGAGTAATCCTGAAAAGCAGATTCGGTTCCCTGTTGAGGGATAGTGCCGGGGATTTCCCATTGGCCTGCTGCCGTATTGTCCAGATATAGTGTCATCTGAGGATAAGCAGTCAGTCTTGCAGAGCTTGTTGTTGTTGATTTTGCTCTAACAGTAATAATTAACTCATTTGAGTCAGGCATTTGTGGTAAAAAGATAGATGAGCCTATTCGAACGTTTTTTTCACGAATTATGACTTCGTTCGGATCTTCTTTTGATAATTCTATTTTGGAATCGTCATCCCAGATAATCTTTTCTGCTTCCAAACGCACAGGTACGGCAGGGCGATGGCCGCTTGTTGTCCAGTGAAGGTCGAATGTGGCCGACGGGCCGATAGCGTCAATGAAGTCATACCCGTAATCATATCCGCTCGGGTAGTATCCCGCAGGGTCGGGAATTATTTCCTGGCCCGGCTCGATCTGCGAGCCTTCGTGCCACTCGTTCCAGGTCTCGATAAAGATGAATCTGAAGCGTTTTCGATTATCGACGATACTGTTCCACGCCGATGTAAATTCGCTCAACGAGTGCTCCAGGCGGGGACTTTGCTCCGGCACCTTCCAAAAGCCCGGAGATATCCAGGCTGAGTCGTCCATATCGGGAAATGTATCGGTAAGTCCCTCATATACGATCGGACTGTAACGGTGGATTGCATCCCAGGGATTAGGGGCGGTCGCGGCACCTGTGGAGCGCATGTCACCATTGAGGTAGATGCTGTATCCATCGGCTGCAAGCAGTTCTTTTGCCTGCTGCCACCTGTTTGCAGCATCTTCACCGCCGGCGACATAGACCAGGATGAGCCACTTGCCGTCTATTCTGGCATAGTTACCCGTCGGGCCGTAAGTATCCAGAATGTATTTTATATCGTTGGAGATTTTCAGCGGGGCAGGGTCGCCGTACCCTTCCGGCTCATAATAGACGCACCATTGGACACTCTTGCAGGTTCTTATGGCCTTTGCGAATGCTTCGTCTTCGTAGCCGCCGATTCCCCACCAGCTTGCTACGGCGATATCAATGCCTGTTCGTGCCATGGCGATGTCCTGCCATCGCAGGAGTTCCGTGTCCGAACTGTCGTACAACTGGATGTCCGGGTTCCAGGTGGAATTCGGATAGCTGGGTATATAAAAGGCTGCCCATTTCGCCGGCGGTGAGTAACTGGCGTTTTTCCAGTGTCTCCAGTAGCCGCTGGCCGTGGGATTTCGATACCACGGATAGTAAAACACCGCAACTATGTCATCCTTGCTTTCCGCCTCGCTGTCAAAGCTCATCATCTCGGGGACATTTGGGTATTCGGCCGCACGGTGAACGTCGTGAAAGTTGGGCTTGCCGGGGCGGTCGAAAAGTCTGACAAATCCCCGGTAAGTATCGTCCGGCAGATAGTGTTTCACCCATGCCGCCGTGTATCCGCTGCTGTCTCTGGCCAGAACACAAAGGCCGCTACCGCTTGTTGGTCTTTGGGACTGCCACGTTTCGGTAAGGCCCCATTCGAGCCCATCGGTTGTGAAAGTCACCTGGTCCTGGCTGTTCCACGTCCCGGATGCAGGATTGAATCCTAAAATTTTGGTTGCCCCGTCGACGCCAAAGTTGGTACGAGAGCCATCCGGGTGACCCTGATAGTACATTGGAATATCCGAGTACCAGACTATCTTGCCGCCTGCATTAAGATATTGCCTCAGAGTGCAGTTGGAGGAAGCTGATTCTATTACTGTCTCCGGTGCGATATCCCGGCAGAATACGACGACGCTCAGCTCGCTGTCGGCGATGTGGGTGAGCATCCAGGTCCTGAGCTGGTCGGCGTTGAGAACTTTGTATCCGGCATACTCGAAGGCGTCCCGCAGGAAACGGTTGCTGGTCCAGCATGTCGGATATTGGTCATCCCAGTAGATGGCGCGGTCCCATACAATATCTGAGACGGCGTTCGAAACAGGGCTGGCCAATAACGATGCGATGGCTACCGACAGGATGACACATTTCATTCGAGATTTCTCCTTTGCGGTTAATGTCATTGTGTTGATCCAAATCAACCACTTTATTTTATCAAATTTCAGCCTAAGAAGCAATCTTTCAGGGCATTTCTCCTGAATCCTCTTGCTCAGGTGACTTCATCTCGCAAATTAAACTGCCAAAAATATCTTCGCCGTGATATTTGCTTGTGCCATAAATGCAGAATCCGGGTCAGCATGACGGGAAAATCAAGGAAATTTCCTTGACGCAGAGGTAGCTAATCTGGTATAAATGAAATTATCAGCACCCTCGGACTATTAGTTTTCCAGCAGACGGGATTTTTTATAGTCTATTTTATATTTTCATTTTCCAATTGGTTGTCCGTATTGGTCGGCGTACAGAAAGAGGTAACGCAGGTCGTATCGTGGATGTTCTGTGCGGAGATAGAACATAGTGAAGGTGCAGAATTTTATCATCAGTATTATTAACTCTATTTTCCGAAGGAGGATTGTTATGTTTAGAAAATTAATTCGTCTAATTCCTTTTGTTTTGGTGCTGGTTCTGACGAGCACAGTTCAGGCGGAAAACATCGGCTGGTGGAAGTTCGATGAGGGTTCCGGCAACACTGCCCTCGACAGTTCCGGCAACAATCACAATGCCGAAGTGCTGGGAACGCCCGAATGGGTAGCCAGTGTGCCGGATTTTGGCGGAGCACTGGATTTCACAAATACACGTGGAGCCAATGCCGGCGACTTCGACCCTACAGGCGGAACGGGTGTCTTTACTATTGCCTTCTGGTGTCGCTGGGATGGGACTGGGGGCATACAGCACTTCTTAACCAAGTCCAATGGATGGGCCGCAGACACCATGATGTTCCAGGTGGAGGTCAAGGGGGGGCATAGCGATCCTGCCAGAGTCAACAGATTCCATCTTGCATATCAAGGGGCGCCTCAAGCCGTTCTGCACGTGGTCCCCGCAAACGAGTGGGCTCACATGACTATGGTTTTCGACGGCACGAACGCCACTGGTTATCTCAATGGCGTCGATGAATCGGGCCCCCAGCCTACCGGGATTGGAGCACCCGTCGCCGGCCCCGTCTGGATCGGCATAGCCCACAACGATGCGAGAGTTTTCCAGGGAATAATCGACGACATGAGGCTTTACGATCGCGTGCTGAGCGAAAGCGAGATCATCGCGATTATGGGCGGAGAGGGTGGAGAGGACCTGTCCGCCTACGGACCCGAGCCGCCGGACGGGAGCCTGCATCCGAACACGTGGGTCAACCTTACCTGGAAGGCCGGACCCTTGGCGGTTACGCACGATGTGTATCTGGGCGACAATTTTGACGATGTCAATAACGGCACGGGCGAGACGTTCATCGTCAACCAGGCCGACACCTCTCTTCTGGTAGGCTTCCCTGGATTTCCGGTTCCGGCCGGTCTGGTCCCGGGCACAACCTACTACTGGCGAATCGACGAGGTCAACGACGCCGACCCGAACAGTCCGTGGAAGGGTCCTGTCTGGAGCTTTTCGATCCCACCGAGGAAGGCCTATAACCCTGTCCCAGCGGATGGAGCCGAATTCGTAGACCCTGGTGTGATGCTTGAATGGACGCCTGGTTACGGTGCAAGATTACACGCTGTATATTTTGGCGACAATTTTGACGATGTAAACGATACCGCCGGAGCACCCCAACAGGGAAATGCAACCTATGACCCCGGGCTTGAACTGGAAAAAGTCTATTACTGGCGAGTCGATGAATTTGACGGCGTCTCCACGCATGAAGGTGATATCTGGGCCTTCACGACGCCGGGCGCCATGGGGAATCCGCAGCCTGCTAACGGCGCGGTGGACGTGCCGATGACAGCGACACTTAGCTGGACGGCGGCGGATAATGCCTCCTCGCATGAGGTGTATTTCGGCACCGATGCGGATACCGTCAGAAATGCCACCAAGGCCTCGCCAGAGTACGCAGTCGCCAGGGCACTCGGCTCCGAGGGCTACAATCCCGTCAAGCTCGACTGGGCTACAGCCTACTACTGGCGAGTCGATGAGGTCTATCCGGGTAGTACGGTCAATGGCCTTGTCTGGAGCTTTGTGACCGCCGATTTCATTTCGGTGGACGATTTCGAGAGCTATACCGATAATGACACAGCAGGTGAAGCCATCTGGCAGAGTTGGATTGATGGCTATGACATTCCTGATAATGGCGCTCAGGTGGGTAATATGCTTCCCCCGTATGCCGAGCAGGGTGTGGTTCATAGTGGTGACCAGTCGATGCTGTACGCTTATAACAACAATATGATGACCTCGGAGGCAACCAAAACGCTTACCTATCCGCGAGACTGGACCGAGGGAGGTGTTACGAAACTGTCGCTCTGGTACAGGGGCGGCTCGGCCAACGCCGCCGAGCGGATGTTTGTCGCTCTCAACGGAAATGCCGTGGTCTATCATGACGATCCGGAGGCAACTCTGAGTCCCAGATGGGCCGAGTGGGTAATCGACCTGACGCGCTTTGCAGAGCAGGGCATCAACCTCGCCAACGTCAACACCATTACGATTGGCTTCGGCACCAAGAACAGCCCGGTGGCCGGCGGCGGCTCAGGTAAAATGTACTTTGATGACATTCGTCTGGAAAGGTAGGCTCCGGCACCATCAGCTCAATGACAGACGATAGTACTACGGAATTGAATCCTTTCGGGGCCTATACCGATTGATTTGGTATAGGCCCCTGTTTCTTTTAGTACAATAGCGGACGAGCCTCACATACGATGCTATAAGATTACCCGGTTCAGCTTTTTGTGAGACTTTTCTTGTGGATATTCTCCACCAGTACAGGACCGAAGGTGTTGATGAGCCGTATAAACCAATATGACCCTTCGCAAAAACTGCACAAAACTTTCATTTTTTTCAAGTTTCAATGCATCCTTCTCTATTGCGTCTATTGGATTTGTGCGTTGTTGTTTCTTTGGTGACCTGGCATTTAAGACTTTGCCACAGGAATTCCGATTGATTTTTTGTGTTCGGTGTGCTAAACATAAGGTTTTGAGAGGGACGATTTGAAACACCGTTCCTCGACTCAAGCGTTTGAATTAGAAAAACTATGTTTCTGTACCTTTTGAGTTGTAAAATCAACTAATTAAAGAATATAGTTACAAAATTATTAAGATGGCAAATTATTATTACTTCTTGAAAACCTCAAAATAATTGGAGGAGTTATGAAGCGTTTATATGTTTTGATTTTCTCTGTTATTACAGTCTTTCAACTTGGCGGCACTTCGCGCGGATGGATTTCCCTCTTTGACGGCAAAACTTTGAAAGGCTGGCGAGCTTCGGAAAACAAAGCTTCCTGGCAAATAGAAGATGGCGCTCTTGTCACCAAAGGACCACGATCTCATCTGTTTTATATCGGGGATGTGCATAATCACGATTTTAAAAATTTTGAGTTTAAGGCCGATGTTAAAACAACTCCCGGATCCAATTCGGGTATTTATTTCCATACCGAGTACAAGGATTCTGGTTGGCCTGAGAAAGGTTACGAGTGCCAGGTAATTAATTCTAATCTTGATGTTGAATCTGGAAAGTATGTTGAACGCAAAATGACCGGCAGCTTGTATGCCGTTCGTAATCAGTGGAAATCCCCGGTGCGTGACAATGAGTGGTTCAACTATCATATTGTCGTTCAGGGTAAGACAATCAGGATTTATATTAACGGTGAAATGATGGCGGATTATACAGAGTCCAATGACACGTTTCGCCCGAAAGACAAGAAGAAACGCCTTATTTGCTCCGGGACTTTTGCATTACAGTGTCACGATCCCGGCAGTGTTGTGTATTACAAAAACATCAGGGTCAAACCCCTTCCGGACGACATGCCCACACCCGGTGTCCCTACGGAAAATCCGGCTTTTGACAACATACTTATAAAGCTTTCGAATAAGAATTTCCCTCTTATGGATTTGCACGTTCATTTAAAAGGAGGTTTGTCTATCGAACAGGCCCTGGCGAATACCCGCAAATACGGCTTTACCTACGGCATTGCCGTGAATTGTGGATTGAAAATGGGATTTGAAACGGATGAGGCGATTCAGGAATTTATCAATAACTACAAAAAACCTCCACATACCTATCTCGCCATGCAGGCCGAGGGGCGTGAGTGGCTTGACTTGTTCTCCAAAGAGACCATCGCTAAATTCGATTACGTGTTCACCGATTCTATGACCTGGACCAACGACAATGGTAAACGTATGCGTCTGTGGATTAAGGATGAAACAGAAGTTGGCGATCCCCAGAATTTTATGGATCAGCTCGTAGCACGAATCGAAGAAATCATGAACAACGAACCCATAGATATTTATGTGAATTCGACGTTCCTTCCCGCCGAAATCAGTCACATGTATGATGAACTGTGGACACCGGCGCGAATGGACCGCGTCATCAAAGCGTTGGTTGATAACAATGTCGCGCTGGAGATTAACGCTCGTCGTAAAATACCGAGCCCTTCCTTTATCAAACGCGCCAAGGCCAAAGGTGTCAAGTTCACCTTCGGCACCAACAACAGCGGCAGGGAAGATTTGGGAAAACTGGAATATTGTATTGCTATGGTGGAGGAATGCGGTTTGACCCCGAATGATATGTGGATACCCACGGGAGAATAATTAGTTTGTAACAGGTCCCCAAGGTGTCAAGTAGGTATATAGCTCTAAGACCTCACTCGTTTCAATTCCCCTGTTATAAATCCAGAGGTCACGATAATACCCAATCTGTTTTCTGAAGCTTCGTTTTCAGTCGTCAGAATAAAGGACCTAAAGTTTTGTTCCCGGTGCAGGATTTGTTTAATATCCGAATGTGGTTTCCTTTCCGTCGTGTAAGATTCGCCCCTTGCCGCGAACATAGATAAGTCCTTTATCCGGCGAGACAAAGAAGGTAAGTCGATGCAGTGAATCTCCATCTCCATAAATGACCAACGACTCCGGATTGCGGGGATTTTTTGACATCTTCAGATATTCTGACAAGTCTTGCAGTGTCGTCTGTCCCGCAAAACGAATGATGCTGTCGTGTCCGAAGAAAGTCTTGGGTTTAATATCTGCAGTAAGGGTGAGGCTGAAATAGCCGGAGGATGGTAAAGTCACGGGTGTACGAGGGACCTCGACCATGTATTTAGGTGGAATGACGTCCTGCTGAGTTTCTCTTACTATGCGATTAGACGTGAGCGTTGCTCTTGCCGCAGATAACTTTGATGTACTATTGAGAAAGCCGTCCCATGTTTTGACGCTTCCCAGGGTGCTTAGCGGGATTGAATAACCGGTCTCTGTTCCCTGCTTTATGCGGGAGACAATATTGTCTTCAATAATGGGGATTAATCTCGGGGCAAGATCTTTTGAAAAGCTGTCCAGGAATTGCTCCAATTCTCCTGGATTCTTAGCCTGCTTGATTTTTTCTTCTAAATTCTCAAGAATTTTCAGCCTTTCCTGTGCCTCTTTGGCATGAGGACTGTCAGGATATTTCTGAATAAAATCCCTTAGAGCTTGAGTTGTGTCTTGTCGCTTTGTGTATGCCCATTGCAAATTTCCAATTTTGTTCCTGGCATCATCGCAATGGGGGCTTTGCGGGTATTCCTTGAGGAATTTTTGGTAGGCTGAAACCGTATTCCTTTTTTGTGTCTCCTTCCATTCCAGGTCTTCAACTTGCTGTCTGGCTTCGCTGGAAAACTCGGAGTCAGGATTTTCCGAAAGGAATTCCTTATAGGCATATATTGTGTTTTTGGTTTGGGCTTCTTCCCAGTCCCGTTCGACTGAAGCGCATCCGGGCAGCAGGCAGGCAACCACTATCGACACAATGCACGCTGTTTTGTTCATAGTGCTTCTCCTAATAAAAAATGGTTTCTTGACGGAAAGGATGAATAACATTCCATGAATCAGTCTCATCTTGAACCATATCGTTACCGTAAGCAACAGCAGAACAAATTGAGTCTCGAATCCCTGGAAAACATCATCGAAGGTGCAATCGTTTCCTATTTATCTCTCTGAAATAGCCCTGTCAACAAAAATTCCTCCGGCACTGGTAACAGGTAAAAGTTTTTCTTACTTTCTATGTCGGGCGTGCCGGTGGATAATTCAGAAATTTTCCTTGACGAAAGGGTAGCTAATCTGGTATAAATAGCATTATCAGCACCCTTGGACTATTTGGTCTTCCAGCAGACGAAATTTAAATGGCTTATCCGGATTTTAACTCATTGATTCGCATATGTAGGGCTTTGGATGGAAGGTTATAATTTCAAGTCGTATAAGAAAACTATCTTGGCCTAATAAGCATATAGTATAGGTAATTTTTGTTATCGAGCGTATTGATTAACTCTTTTTGAAGGAGGTTTATTATGTGGAAGAAGAAGCTGTTTTTGGTGGCGATGGCGGCACTGGCCCTTGCAGGCGGCACCGCCATGGGTGATGGCATCACTGCTTTGGAGGGCTACTGGCCTTTTGATAACAACGCCCGGGACATCTCCGGTAATAACCGCCATGGCACACTCATCGACAATGCGCATTTCGTCGATGACGGTATGTTCGGCGGGTCTCTGGAACTCGACGGCGAAGATGACTATGTCAGCATGGACGGATACAAGGGCATCCTGCAGTCTCCCTGGACTGTTGCTTGCTGGGTAAAGACTACCGGAATCGGGGACATGAATATTCTGAGCTGGGGCACCGAAGGTGGTGGCATGAAAGTTGAATTCCGCTTCAATGCCGGTCTGCTGCGTATCGAACACGGCAACGGAAACATACGTGGTGACGTCCCGGCCAACGACGGAGAGTGGCACCATGGAGTGGCAATACTACCTGAAGGTGGCTTGATGCAAGATGTCTACTTCTATGTGGATGGCGAAATTACGGGCATTTTTGCTGTTGGAAATGGGACCAATCCGTTCATTACGACCGAAGGCATCGATTTCAACGTCGGCCGCAGCGGCCCCAGGAGTGACAGGTATTATACGGGATTGATCGATGACGTGCGAATCTACAGCCGTGAGCTTTCCCAGGAGGATATCCGGGAAGTAATGGAAACCGCACCCGGGAGCGTTAGGAATCCACTGGCATCCAACCCGATTCCAGCAAACGGCTCGTGGTATGAAGAATCCTGGGCGAATCTCAGTTGGAAACCCGGGGCCTTTGCTGTCTCGCACGATTTTTACTTTGGAACTAATTTTAATGATGTCAACCAGGGTGTCGAAGGAACCTTTATCGGCAACACGATGGCTACCTACGAAGTGGTTGGATTCCCCGGCTTCCCCGCACCGGAGGGGCTGCAACCCGGCGCGACCTACTATTGGCGTATTGATGAGGTCAATGATGCCAATGCAGCCAGTCCGTGGAAAGGCAATGTCTGGAGCTTTAGTATTCCCCCCAGAAAGGCCTATAATCCCAATCCGCCTGATGGTGTCAAGTTTGTGGATCCGAATATAATCCTGAGCTGGACGGCAGGTATGAATGCGAAACTGCACCACGTGTACTTCGGTGATAATTTTGACGATGTGAACAGTGCCGTTGCAGGTTCCACCCAGATGGATACGACTTATACTCCCGGCACGCTTGAATTAGAGAAGACTTACTATTGGAGGATAGATGAATTTGATGGTATCACTACGCACAAAGGTGATGTCTGGAGCTTCACTGTAATGCTGGAGATAACCGTTGCCGATCCTAATCTTGTCGCCTGGTGGACGCTTGACGAGGGTGTGGGCAATACTGCCCTTGACTGGTCCGGTCACGGTAATCACGGGACACTCTTCGGCCCTAAATGGGTCATACCCGGTGCGCTTGGTAATGCCGCCCTGAAACCCCTCGGCGGCTATGTGGCGATTCAGAATCTCAGCTACAACAGCACGGGCAATACTGGTGTTACCGTCTGTGCCTGGATTCATACCGACAACGAGTTTTCTCAGTACATTGTCTCATTTGACCGCGACCAATACTATCGGCTGGAGATAAACGGCAACGGCGGCGGCCCCGGCCAGGTGGGCTGGGACGTTATGACAAGCGGGGGACAAGTCGACTATGGCAGCAACAAGCGAGTAGACGACGGGCTGTGGCACCACGTAACAGGAGTCTTCGACAACGGTACGCTGACTATTTACATCGATGGCAATCCGGAGCCTTCGGTGACGGGAGGCTCGACTTTCGGCAGTGGGAACACACGTTTTGGCTTTATAGGCGGCAACTCCGAAGCAACCAGTTTCAATAGCCCCGTACCCACCGGATCCCCGGTCGTGGGCGAAATCGACGACGTACGCATCTACAACAAGGCGCTGACGGCCGAAGCGATTAAGCTGGCCATGAGAGGTGACCTGACAGTTGCCTGGAATCCGAGCCCGGCTAAGGGCTCAACACCAAACCTCAAAGATGCGATACCCCTCAGCTGGTCGCCGGGAGATAAGGCATCACAGCATGATGTGTATTTCGGCACCGATCAAGGCGCTCTTATCGATGCCGATTCAACTGATACAACAGGCATATATCGAAGCCGACAGAGTGCTGCCAGCTATACACCACCCGAAGGCGTTGAATGGGGCGGTGGGCCTTACTACTGGCGTGTCGATGAGTACAATACCGATGGTACAATCAGCAAAGGCAGTATTTGGAGCTTTTCCGTAGCCGACTACATTGGGATAGACGATTTTGAGGGCTATACCGACAATGACGTGGCTGGTGAAGCTATTTGGCAGACCTGGACCGATGGCTATGGAGTTCCTACTAACGGCGCGCAGGTTGGCAATTTGTTCCCCCCGTATGCCGAGCAAACGATTGTCCATAGCGGCCTTCAGTCCATGCCGGTCATTTACAACAACACAGCCGGAGTAACCAATTCGGAAGTGGCGCTGCCCTTGATCGACACTCGTGACTTCACAGAGGAAGGCGTTAAGG
>Ga0307379_10002223_pt1 | contig 29091 bp, 35 predicted proteins | sample UN2MG_FD_202237 | JGI IMG/M metagenome (GOLD analysis project Ga0307379, IMG submission 202237) | Soil microbial communities from Risofladan, Vaasa, Finland - UN-2 | ecosystem: Environmental > Terrestrial > Soil > Coastal area > Acid sulfate soil | place: Finland: Risofladan, Vaasa | collected...
GCATGAGCGAGTCCAGCGGCTCGTAGTCCGTGGTCAGCCATGGGATTGTGGCCGACAGCGCATTTTGCCGGCCGCTGAGGATCTCCAGGGTGGCCTCGGCGGTGCTCTGCAAAGCTTCCAGGTCGTCACGGGTTTCGATGGTGTCGTAGAACACCGGCCGGTCACCGTCAGCGGCGAATTGCGAATTGCCGCCGTCCGCGCGGTTCGAGCGAAACTTCGCCGATACGTCGAAGACCCGGCCGGTGGCCAGCGGGGTTGCCGGGCAGAAATGCGGGGCATCGAGATTCGGCTCGATCCGGCCGTCGCCGTCGATCACCGCGGTGACCCGCACGCGGGCCTCGCCCTTGAGCATCGCCTCCCAGAAGTGCATGCCCTCCTCGTCTTTTTCCCGCACGATCTTGGTCAGGTCGTCGCTGTCGATATAGATCCCAGCCTCATCGCCCAGGTTCAGGATGCGGACTTCGGGGATATGGTGGAAATGCACACCGTGGTCAAAGCTGAAGTCCACCCAGATGCCCATGGACCGCTTCAATTCGTCAGCCGCGAAACACGGCTGCAGCGGCCGCGGTTTGCGTACCCACGCGCCGGTTTCGACATCAACGACCTCGGGGTTGCCCTGATCATCAATGACCCGATCGGTGATCTGACAGTCCGACGGCTCGAACGGCGCATAACGGTCGGCATTGAACGGGCCGATCGTCCGGGCATAATCGTCCGCCCGATAGCGGCCGGTCTCGTTGAGTACCCAGCATCGGCCGATATGGGCATAGAGCTCGAAATCGCCGCCGGCTTTGTGAAAATAGGTGTACCAGGGATCGGACTGCAGCTCATCCGGCGTGCCGGCGTACCAATGCAGCTCGGCGAATTCCAGTTCATCCTCGACATTCTCCTCCGCGACGTTATCGAGATGACTATTCGGCTTCCAGCCCGGAACCAATTCGGCCGTGATCTCGTACCGCCGGACATCGCCGACGAACACCGGGTTGCTCACTATGTCGGAGTAGTCCACGCTGATCGACAGGTCCTTGACGTTCGTCTTGCCCACCAGGTCGGCCGCGTCCAGGCCGCGATCATTAAAGTCGGCCTCCTTGTGCAGCTCCTTTTCCGGGCCGGCGCCCCGAGCACTGAAGTACAACCGGTTCACGGGTAGACCGGTCTCATAGTCATTACCGGCCTCGTCAGCCTCGGTCTGCGATTCGAGCTTCACGCGGAACCGGGCGCCGGCCGAGTCGGCCAGCAGGATCAGCGCTTCGGGGAGGTTCAGGCCGTCACAGGCCAGCTCGCGGGGCTCGCCCAGCATCGCGTACTTGTACGCGTCGGCCTCCGCGACCGGCGCTCCGGGGCGATCATCGAGCGAAAGCGTGGCCAGGTCCTGCGTCGAAGAAAACACGTTGCCATCCCGGACCGGTCCCGGGAGATCGCGGATCGTTCCTTCGCACGCGTGCGACTCGAACATGTGGAAGAACACCAGGTAGCGCAGGGCCTGGGCGAACGTCCACGTCTGCGCGTCGGGGTCGTTGTCGGCGGCAAAGATATGGATCAAGTAGTCCTCATCGCCGATGGTCACCGTGATCGGCGCGGCCGCCCGGTTGCCGCGGCCGCCCCGGTTGAACGTGCACGGCTCGCTGCGCACCTCGACCACGTCCGCGAACTCGCCTTGCGGCGTGGTATCGGATCTCGCCTGGGCCTCATCGAGCGCATCCTGGCCGGCGGCCGTCCGGAGCCGCCGGCCGCAAATCTGAGCCTGGGGCGTCTGAGATAACCGATCCAGCATCGACGTAACGGTCAGCGTGAAGCTCCGGTCGGTTTGGGCTTTGGCCGCCGTCTTGGCCGACCGCTCGTCATAGCGCGGACCGGGGCAGTAGCCGGAAAAAAGGATCTCGCGTCCACTCTCCTCGCTCTCGCCGGTTTCAAACGTGCTGGCCTCGCGATCGAGGAAGATCATGATCTCCTGCTCGGGTGACAGGAACCGCCGGCTAAAACCCGGCCGCGATTCACTGTTGAGCACGCGGGCGATGTCCAAGGCCGGTTCGGCGCCCTTGGCCGCCGAGTGGATCGGCCCGGCGAACACGTTAAGAACGGCCATCGAAGCCGTATCGTTCGTGCCCAGTACAAGCTTCTCCACGCCGATCCGCGGGTCGAGCTCGAACTGCCGGCTGCCTGGAAGCGTCTCGACCGCGACCCGCAAGGGCCGGCCTTCGAATACCCAATCGGTCGGTGCATCGGATGCAGCCATTACGGCTCCTGTTGCTGCAGAATGATCAGATACGGCAGCCGCCAGGCGAGTAGCGGCGCGCCGGGCACCTGGATCCGCTGCTTATCCTTGATCTCGAACGCCCGGAGCGAGCAGTTTTTGTATTCCGCGTTGTCGTCGTCAATGAAGGTAAAGGTCCCGTCCAACATTCGGAACTGATCGCGCTGACTTTGGATCACGGCCAGGCCCGCCTCGCTCACCCGCAGAAGACCTTTCCACGTGATCGGCCGGCCCACGACGCCGTGGAGCTCCAGGAACTCGCCGTGCATGCCGCCGAACCGAAAACTCTGCTCGTCACGGATCAGGTCGCCGATCCCGGTGCGATAGGCGCTCTTGCCGTCGCCGGAGACGAACAGCGCGCCGCCCTGACCGCCGACGTTGAGGCCGACGTCGAGCCAGTAGCCCATTTCGTCGTGTTGTAGTCTAGGCCCGCTCATGGATTTTCGACCCGACTCACGTGCTTGAAGCGCGTGTCCTTGCCCATGTGGATATTCCCATGGTTGAAGATGTTGATCGCCGTGGCTGGTTGGCCGAGCCCGCCCGCGCTCAGCATCGCCCGGTCCTCCGGCCCCGGACCGGCGATCATCGGGATTGGCTCTTCCGGCGCCGGGGCCGGCGGCGGGGCGAATATCGTCGGTCTCGGCGCCGGCAATCCCGGTCGGATCGGGCGCTCGGCGGCCGTCTCGGCCTCGGCCGGCAGCTCGGGCTCGGTCGGGCGCTCAGGTGCTATCTCAAGAGCCGGCCCGAGCTCCCGACGGGTCGGCGGTACCTCAGGAGCCGCCAGGCGGCCTTCACGCGGGCCGTCCGGCCCCGATCGCCGCTCGGAAGGCGGTAGGCCCGGGGCCGGTGCTTGTTCGGGCTCATGGGCCTCCCGTGCCGCCAACTCTTCGCCGCTCAATTCGCCTCGGTATATCGGCACCAGCCCTACGCCGGCCGCCGGACGACTCACTGTCGCCGGCTCGGGTCGCGGCTCGGGCCGCGGCGCGATCGGGCGAATGCCCTCACCACCCCCCTCGTAGCCGGCCCTGGATTCGATCCAGGTTTGCTCGGCGACCCGCTCGCTGGCCTCACGCGCCGCCAGATCTTCCCTGCTCAACGCGCCGGGTTCCGCTTCCCTAGTTTCGGCCTCGCGACCACGGCGGCCCTCACGGCCGCGAATAAGGGATAAGAACCTCCTGGTGGCCCAACTGGACGCCTCGGCCATTATCCGGGCACTGGGAATCCTTCCGACAACCGGGTGTCTCTCCACGAACCCCCCCACCCAATCCCTTTCGGCGAGGTGCTCTGTTGCCGCCTGAGGCAACGCCACCTCTGACAACTCACGCACGCGCTCCGGGCCGATCAAGCCCATCCGCTGAGCCCGCTGTGCCGCTTCGCGCTGGCGGCGATCAAACTCAAGCCGGTTCTCGGCGGAAGACGCGGTTAGTTTGTCGGTGATTCGCCCTTTGTTGACAACATCGAGGACGTCGCCGATGGCCTGCTCCGCCTGCTCTGGCGGAAGCCCCTCGGTTTCCACCAACCGCTTCTCCATCACGTCCCGATCTTGATGGGCGATCGCCTGATCCTCACGTCTAACGCGGGCCGCAACCGCGGCGCGCTGCTTGGCGGAAAGCTCGCCCTGGCGTTCAATCCTGCGCTGTTGCGCCTTGAGCATCCCCCGCATTTGCCGCGGATCCTCAAACCCAAGTCCCCCGGGCGCAAATTCTTCGCGGGTGGCCAGCCTTTCAATCTCTTCCATGCTCAGGGCCAGTTCACCTTCCTCGGTGACCGCAAAGGGTAGAACAGGACGAATTGCTTCCTCACGGAACCCCTGCGCTTTCAACCGGCGCTCGACGGATCGAGCCTTGCCGATCGGCTCGTTGCCCACTATGCCGGCCCGCGCCAAAACGTCCGCGATCTCCTCGGTCGCTTCCCGCGTTTGGCCTTTTATCTGGCGATTGAGTTCAAGGTTCCGCTCGAACTCGGCATTGGCCCGCTCGGCCTCTTCTCGCATTTGCTTGATGGCCAGGGTCACGCCCGTGAACGCGGCCGCGGCCGCCGCCGCTCCGGCCCCCAATGGGCTGAACAGAAAAGCGAAAACGTCTTGCCCCTTGATCCCCAGCTCCATTAGCGCCCCAAGCTCGGGGCTCAATCGTGACAGGGCCTCCCGAGCCGCGTTGGCCTGCTGCTCGGAGGTGCCCATCCCAGCGGCCAGGTCGTCAAAGCCTTTCGCACCGTCTTGCGCCTTCTTGGTTTGCTTGTCGAGTTCCTCGGCTGTGCGTACCGTCGTTTCCTGCGTCTTTTTGCCCGACGCTTCAGTTGCCTCGTCTACGCCACGGACCGCTTCGCGGGTCTCCCTCGCGGCGCGCTTCGCCCCCTCGGCGTCGCCGTCGATTCTCAGTAGGGTTTTTCGTTCAGCGTCTTCGTTGGCCATTACCGTTCGGACTCGATGGTCGATATCTCACGCGGAGACGCGGAGACGCAGAGCAGCTCATGTCTTTGTGTTTTCTCCGCGTCTCCGCGCCTTTGCGTGAGCATTTCTTATTACCGTTTCCCGTACAACACCCAGTTTACCGCAAGCTGATCCCAGACCGTCTGATCCTCGTCATCGTGTGTGACGTACATGTAATCGGTGCCGACCACCTCGCGGACGAGCACGAACAGCAGCTCCATCGTCTCCATCACATCGCCGAACATGACGTCGCCCAACGCCTGGCCCTTGATCTTCTTGCGCCGCCGGCCCTTGCCCTTCTTCGTCTTCCCGAGATCACGCCCGAAGAACAGGCCGCCTCTCTTGCTTCTAAAAAAGAACCCGTCCGGGACCTCCCGTGGCGAGTCGTACTTGGGATTGCCGCGGGCGCCGACGTTGTCGGCGATCGGGATCGTCAGGAACTGCCCTTTGACCGGCCGGTACACGCCGCCCGGCGGGCCGAACTGCTGGCTGGCGGCATACGCCTTGTTCGAGCCGACTTCGAGCTCGTTTAGAGCGGGCAGCGTAAACGTGATCGACCCCTCGAGGCCACTGCTCGGGTTGCGGCTCCGGATTCCCCGCTCACCGCTTCGTAGGATCCGCTGGGCTTTGCGCTGGTGATGCAGGCCCAACAGTCGCAGCGGCACGCCCAGATCCTCGGCCCGCCGTTCACTCGCTGCAAGGTCGGCCCGGACTTCGTCACCACCCTCGAACCTTATCCGCAACTGCATGGTCCGGCCTCACGCCTGTACCGCGCTGATCATATCGCCCAATCCCAGCAGGCTTTGGTTCGCCGCCCGCAGGATCGCCGAGAAGCCGAGATCGCCGCTGCCCGGCTGCTTGGTCCGCAGCGACTCGCCCATGCGGCCGAACTTGATCCGCTGCATGGTGATCAAATAATCGGTCGGGGCCGGCGACTCGCCGGCAAAGCCGGTTAGCCGGACGCGCACGACCAGCGTGCCGCGGACCGCTACCGCCAATTGGGCGGCCAGTGTCTGCGTGGTCGCCAGCGACTTGTCGCCGAATCCGATGGTCCCCAGCACTCGCCAACCCGCGATCGTCACCTGATCCACCAGCAAAGCGCCTGGCGAGGACCGCATGTCGCCGTCGGCCAGGATCGCCGTCGCCTGCCAGTTGAGCCGCTGCAAACCGTCGAGCGTGATTGGCGAGCCGCCGTCGGGCGTGAACGCACTGGACGCGGCGATAATCCGGATCGTGCCCTTGCGATCGACCAGTGTCGGGGCGGAGCCCGCTACGCCGGCGTATTCGTCGGCGATCGTGGCCGTAGGCGACGGCGCCCGGTTCAGAAACTCGAACCGCGTCCGGCCCTGCTGGTTATCGACGATATCGAGATTGAGGCTCGTCAAGACGCCGTGCTGCAGGCCGAGCTTGCGATACGTCGCCGTGTTCGCCAGTTGCCCCTCGGCTGAAACCACCTGGGCGTCAGTGAGCGCCGCCACTGTCCCCACGATCAGCGGGTCCTGGGCAGTCAGCACGGCCCGGAGCGTATAGAACGTCGTGTCGTTCTCGTACGGGCCGAACACCGCATTCGAGGCCGCCTCCAACTCGTTCGGCTCGATCGGGAACTCGGCCGTCTCGGGCCGGGCGATCGGGATAGCGCCGATCGCCATGTTGTTGCAGTCAACAAGGAGTTCAAGTGCCATGGTTCGTTCCTTATGTTGGGCCGTCCGGGTAATGGACCGGGGCCGTAAAGTTGCACATGTACGCCGCCACCGTCAGCCGGTCGCCGGGCAGGCTGAACCGTCGGTTGCCGATCCAGATCAGCGGGTTCGGGATCCCCTCGATGCCGGGCACGTTGTGGAGGTTCCCCCGGCAGTAATCGAGCAGCTCGTATACGCCGACCGACTGCGCGTCACCACGAAGCGACGCGGTCCGAGATCGGGCCGCGGCGATGACCAGGATGGTGAACACGGCCTCCTCCAGCAGGTCGCCGCCGAAACCTTTGTTCGTCTCGCCGCCGCCGTAAAACACCAGCGCCGCCGGGGCCATGCTCTCGAGCTTGGCGAGCTCGTCGGCGATCTCGCCGTCCGAAAGCTGGGCACCGTAGGTCACGACGGTCTTGAACGGGGTCCCGTCGGCATTCAGGACCGCCTTGATTCCATCCTCGATTGCATCGTAGGTCGTGGCCATATCCGCCTCAGAGTCCCTTCGTCGATTCACGGGAAATGACCCGCGGCGAGCCGTCGATGATCATCTTGCCCTTCTGGCCCGGCGACTCGCCGAGCAGCGTCTCGTCGGTCAGGCCGAGCTTGCCTTCGGCGATCTTGATCGACCAATCCACCGCGTGCTTGTATGCGCCCGTGTGCTCCTCGGACACCGCGTGGTCGCGGTGCATGAAGAGCCGGTAGACCACCGCGTCCAGCATCATCGCTTTGACCGCGCTGGCGGTGTGGGCGTTGCCCAGTGTTAAAGGTATCACGTACCGCTGGGCGACGTTGTTGAGCAGCTCGCCCTCGCCCTCGTCGATCGCCCGGTTCATCACGTCGCCATCGACGCTACCGGTGGCCTCGTCATCGGTGAGGCGGATCAGCACCGCCTCGCCGATGCGATTTACGAGCATGGTTTGCGTGACAATGCTCATCGAGGCGCATCACTCCGCCGGTTGGAGTCGATCCGCCGCCTCGGCGATCACGCGATCGGCCGGCACCTCGGCCGACAGGCCGAGCGCGGCCCGCAACCGATCGATCGGCGCGGCCGCGATCGCCGGCGGCTCGGACAAGCCGTGCTGGTGAAAACTCAACAGCCGGCCGGGCGGACTGGTCGACGGTTTGGGCTCCGGGGGCTTCTCTTTTTGGGGCTTGGTGTTTCCACCCATCATTTCACCTCGTTACGTCAGACAAAAACCGGGACGGCACCGGCCGGGCCGGCACCACATCAGAACGCGATCATCCGGCTTACGTGAACACGTTCCGCACGGCGTACTGCCAGTAGCCGTACGTCATGCGATACCGCGCCCGCACGCCGTAGAGAAACTTTTCCCGCTTAAAATCTTCTTCGCTCCCTTCGCCCAGCGCGTTGAACTCGATCGGCTCGCGATCCTGGAATATGAACGGCCGGACCACGCCGTTGGTCTTGAGCAGATACCACGTGGTCGCCGTGCTGAGCCAGGGGAACGCTACCACGTCCGCGGCGCCGACCAGGACGTTGGACGTGTTGGCGATGATCGTGGCGTTCACCGCTTCCAGGGCGGTGGTCCGCATCGACGGCGGGACCACGCAGTTCAGGCCGTCCGCATCCAGAACCATCGGTTCGCCCTGATCGTCCTTGAACGCCAGGATCGCTGCGATAGCCGCCGAAAGGGCGGCCCTGAACTCCGCCGTGGTGGGCGCAGTGGGCGCGACCGCGGCGGGCGTCAGGGCGTTATCCTGATTGCCGCTCGCACCGCTGACGTGGAGGGCGTTGAAAAACGTCAGGCCGTCGTAACTCTTGAAGCCCGCCGTCGCCCCGTTGATCAGCAGTTGACCGATCATATAGTCCTTGTGTGTCGCCGCCCGGCCGGCCAGCTCGTTGACCCGGATCCGGATCTGGCCCAATTGGTCGTCGGCGATCTCGTCGCGGTCCACTGCAATCGTCGCCTCGTACTTGAGGTTCTCGACGTCGTAGCTCTCGGACCGCAACCCCTTGGCCAGCCGACCCGAGCCCCATTCGCGCATCTGCGGAACGGTCCCCAGCCAGCGATACTTTTCACTGGGACCGGTCGAAGGGATGCGCGTAGACCAATCCTGGAACCGCGTCGACGTCGCGTCGAACGCGTTGAAGAACTCGCCGCGAATCGCGGTCGTGCTCAGCCCCGTGCTTACGACTACGTTTGATCGGATGATCAGAGCCAAGGCCCCGGCCACCAATAAGATCCAAAACAGATTCATGGTTCGATTCCTTTCGTTTGACAGTTATCAGCGTTTGGCGTCGTTTCCAGCCACGACGCCCGACTCCGTTCAATCAGCGCCCGCCGGCCACGAAGAACCGCAGGATCTCGACGATTGCGATACCGGCCGCGGCCGTTTTCTCGACGTTCACGTAACCGGCGACGTTGCCCCCGCTCGACATGTCGATCGCCGCCAGTGACGGGGCCGCGATCGCGACGCCGTCGGCGTACACCTCGACGCTGCCGTCCAATCGCACGATGATCGTGTACCGGACCGCGGTGGCCACCGTCATCGGCAGCTCCAGCGAGGTGTCCGCCTCCGCCACGTCGGCCGAGTCGTCGTCGGCCCCGAGCAGCAGCGTCGTGCCGGCCCCGTCCACGTGGAATCGCACGTGACGGGTGGGATCGACGTCCGTGGGCGCGATCGCGTCGGCGATGCCGAACTCGAAATCGACGTTGGCGCCCGTCATCGCAACGCCCGTCGTCGAGTAAGCGGCGACCACCGCCTCGAACACGACGCCTTTGTCCAGATCGAACTTCGGATACGTCATCACCGTCGCATGTGACGCTTCGTCCGTGGTGTCGAGCGAGAGCTGCAACCGGTTATCCGCGGCCGGAATCACACCCAGGCCGAGCGTCGAGGCTACGATCCCGCCGTCGCCGTCGAGGTATTCGGTCCCGGCCCCGTTATTGCCGGTCGCCTTGGCCCATGGCCCGCCGCGGCACAACACGGTGCCGTCGTCGGCCTCGCCCGGCAGCTCACCCGGGTCCTTCAATCGAACGATCGCTAGATTGGCCGCCTCCACGCCCACGATCCGGCCCAGGAAGGCCAGGGCGTGACCGGTCAGGGCGATGGCGCCCGAGTCGGTCGCGTAGACCGCCTTGCCGACGTCCTGGCACGTCACACCGGTCAGGGCTAAAACGAAGTCGCCCTGCATAAATACCCTGACCGTGATCGCCGCGTCGGCGCCGCTGGTGTTGTCCGCCTCCGCATACGCGATGCCGATCGCCTCGTCACAGACCTCGAAGGCACGGGCGTAGCCCGTGGCGAAGTGCCGGCCGACGATCGAGCCGCGGTAAACGTGGTTCGCCGCCTCGACGGCGAACGTGCGCGTCTCCTGATCCACTTCTCGCACGATCAGGGCGTTCGCCGTCAGGACGGCGAACAGCCGGCCAGCCAACCACATCGCCAGCAGACACGTCAACCCGATAAACAGTGGTTCCATGATTCGATTCCTTTCTTCTTGCAGTTTCCGCGTTCAACGTTCAGCTTCGGTCGCTGCTGACGTCACCCTTGCCTTACGCGACCAGGCCGTACTTGGTCGCCTCCTCATCGGTCAACGGTTTTTGCCGGTTGGCCACGAGGATCCCGTTCACGGCATCCCGTTCCGAGCCGAGGACCCTGAGCCCTTTGGCCCGATCCTCATCGAGCGTCGCCCGTGTCTTGGCGATCAGCGCGTGGCGATCGGCCTGGCCGCCGGGCTTGGCGGCCGTCGCAGCCAAACCGGCCGATGCCTTGCTGGCCACCAGCTCCGGCTGGGATTTCAGCCAGTCCTCCGCATACTTCCGATCCTTATCCCAGAGTCCGCGGAAGCCCTCGCGCTTGTCCGGCGGCAACCGGCTCGAGTTGGCCAGCACGAGCTTCTCGAACTCGATGTTGGCCAGCTTGGCCTCGGCCGCAGCGAGCCGCTGGTTGGTCTCCGTCATCGCCGACGCCGCGACCATGCCTTTGGGATGCTTGAGCCGGTTGATCGCGAGCCGAAGACTGCTGGCGACCGCTTTGCCGTTCCCCTCCCGGGCCGCGGTGGCGACTGCCTCGCCGCCCTCCTCGGTAAGTTCCTGTTCGGCGACCTCAACGATCGCCTCGATCAGGGCCGCCCCTTCCTCGGGCGTGACTTCGTAGCTGGCCACTTTTTCCGCCAGGGACTTGATCGCACCGAGCAAGTCCTCCAGCGTCGCCTCGTCGCCCAACTGCAGTAGCAGCTTGAGCTCGGCGACCAATCCACTTGGATCCATACCTGGGATCTCCATGTCGGAGTCCTCCTTGTTTGAGATACGATTAACAATTGCCCGCATGCCGGCGATGGCCGGCTTGTTTGTTAGAGCGACACTGTGCAACTCGATCGCCTCCAGCGTTTGAGTCTCGACAAAGACCACCGGTGAGAGATAGCGGTATTCTTTCGCGGCGATCATGGTCTGGGCCGGCGCCGTCCATTCGATCCGGCCGTAGATTCCCTCGCCTTCAACAACCTCCAGCGATTTGATCCAGCCGGCGGCCGGCGCCTTGCCGTCCGGGGCCGTGTATTCAGCACCAATAGTTTGATGCTCGTAGTCGATGGGCAGATCGACGCCGTGAGCGAGGAACTGGTTCACGATCTCGGCCGCGCACTTGTCGTTGACGATGAATGAACCATTTTGACTTTCCACACGGCCCCAGGGAACGAGCAGGATCCGGTTCGGGATCTCACCGTCCGGTGCGACTTCGCACACGATAGCGCGTAACCGGCTATGAGCTGTCCGATCATTCGTCGCCTTCATATTGGCCTCACTTTTTCAACCGCCGGCTGCTTCACTCAGGACGCCGGCCAGCGCCGCCAGTGCCCCCGTGTAACGACCCGGCTCGATGGTCAGTTTCGCATAACTGTCCGGCCGCCACTGAAACTCCTGCCCGGCCCCGGTGAACGGCAGGGCCGGCAGATCCTCGGGCCGGGTCCCCATCGCTTCGAGCTCCTCGGGGAACACCCACTCCCAGCCGCACTGACAGCCGAAGTCCCAGGGCGGCAACATCGTGCCCGGCTCGAACCGGAACAACTGGCCGGCCAGCATCGCATGGTCCGGCCGCTTTTCTTTGCTGATGCTCGGCAGGATCCGCACCACCTTCAGCCCGGACTCGGTCCCCTGTTGGAACCGCCCGGCACTGTAGGCCATGCCCAGATTCATGTCGTAGACCTGGCGGTAATGCCAGGGGTTCGTCCCCGTCCAGCCGGTCCGCTCCTGTACGTCCTTGAGCCGCTGCTTGAACTGCGCGAACGTCTCGCCGTCGTTGATCGCGATCGTCAACTCGTCGTGGACGCTCTGCAGCACGTTCAGGTCGGCGATCCGGGCCATGGTGAACGCTCGCGACCGGTTCGCCGCGTCCAGTTCCATGAACACGACTTTCGGGATCGCCAGCCGATCGGCCAGGGCCTCGATCGCCTGCAGAAACGGCAGCTTGGCAAAGAGTTCGGGCATTCATGCTCCCGCGCCTACACTCACGTACTGGCAAAGAGAATGCCGACCAACAGCTTCCCGGCGGTTACCTCTCCGCAGGTTGCCTCAATACTCCCGACCGGATTGCCGGTAAACGGATTGGCAAACCCGACGCCCTTAGCCCAAGACCACGGCTCGCCCGCCTGGAGTTCAACGGTAGCCAGACTGGCATCGTCATCATCCAAGAATTCGAGATGCCCGCGTCTAGTGCATAAAGCCGCGATCATCTCGGCCAGGACGCCGTTAAAATCGGCATCGATCGTGACCCGCGGTGTCACGATGATGTCGCTATCGAGGGCCGGCAGATCGTCGCCACCGCCCGCCGTAGTGCCATCAATCGAGACGGCGTTGCCGTCCACGGCGGTCACATCCATGCCGTACCGGACACCACCGGTCCAGTAAACATCGACATAGTCGTCGGTGGTGATCCCGTGACCCGCGCTCAGCGTCGCCACGCCGACCGTGGCGCTCGTCCTGGTTGACAGCGTTCCCGCTTTCCCGGCGGGTAGCTCGGGATCATGCGCTTCATGTCCGCTTTCGGTCCTACTCGACGATCCCGTCATCGAGACCCCTGCGATGGTTACCGTCTGGCTGATTGTGCCGGTTGGCATGGTATAGGTCCTTTCTCAAATCTCAGGCCGCTCTCAATCTCACGCAGAGACGCAGAGACGCGGAGAGGCAAACTGTGGTTGTTTTCTCTGCGCCTCTGCGCCTCTGCGTGCCATATTTCTCAACGCTCAGTTCCTTCCGCCACCGCCTCGCCGCCCTCTTTCGCGACCGCGTAGCGGCCGCGAAGCAGGGCCGCCATTGTTGCCTGATGATTCAACTCCGCCTCGTCGGCGCTGGCGACGTGATCCAACGCCTCGCTGAGCCGGGCCTGCACGTCTTGCAGACTCGCCCCCTGACGTTCGAGCCCGTCGAGGAACGCCGCCAGGCGGGCGAACTTCTCGTCGCCGATCCGGCCGGCGGCCTCGGCCGCCTGGTCGCCCCAGCGGATAAGGGCCGGATCGTCCGCGGCACTGTCGCCGCCGGGGGCCACGGAACCCGGCGGCGCCCGATGGGCTCTGGCCGATTGGGCCTGTGGTTTTCTGTTTGCGCCCGCCGCTGAGCGCGACGCGCCACCGAACAGGCCCGCAAACGGGTTCTCCACACCGGCCCCGGCCGGCTGCAGTTCGATGACTTCCTCCACCCCTTCCGGCTTGTCCAGCGACAGCTCACTGTAAAGCTGCTCGCTTTTCACCCGAAGCCCGAGGACGGCCGCCTGGCTATAGACCCGCCCCCGCGCTTCCGGATCCGGTTTGGGTGCCAGGTTCGGCCGGATCTTGGGCGGCGCCACGTCCGGGCCGAAGTTCCAGAGCGTGTACGGCACCGCGACGTTCATGCGGACCGAAGAGGCGATCGCCCAGGCGTCGGCATTGCGGATATCCATACGCACACTCGCGTGCGTCGGACTGGAAACCGACTCGGCGTTGGCGGCTGCCTCCGCGATCGTGGTCGAGCCGACCAGGACCTTACTGATCCCCTCGTTGCAGAGTTTGACCATGTTGATGTGCGGTGTGTCGGCGCCGGATGCGGATGCCTGCTTGACCTCGGCCTCCGAGCCGAGCGGTACGGCCATGACGCGATCCGCCATCGAATCCGCCAGCCTGTCGAGCCAATCGCGGATCTCCTCGGTCGTAGCCGACGGGTCGTACTTGATCAGCGGCCACGGCCGGCCCCACTGCTCGAGCAGCGTGGCCAGATCGACCAGCGCAAACTTCTTGAACATCCAGTAAGCCGCAACACACCGTACCATCGCCCCCTTGCCCGGCCGGCCGCGCTTGGCGGAGTAGCTGTGCACCAGGTACTTACCCGGCTCGATCGGCTCGGTGTCGTTCGGGTTCCAGGCCCGCATGATCTGCGGAATGAGCGGCGTGATATCACCGGGGTCATCCGTGGTCATATACGGCCACACCAGCCGCCGGGCGTCGACCGCTTCCGCCGCGACCGGCCGCCAATGCGGCCGGCCGTCCAGGACGCCGTCCGTGTCCCACAGCAATCGCTCGATATGCCATTGCTCCAATACCGCGTCCATCATCCGGCCGTAGATGGTTCGCGGCTCCAGAAACTCCCAATCCTTCTCGAATGCCTCAGCGGCCCGCTTGGCGTTCGGGCTGTCGTCCCCGGGCTCGATGATGAATTCGATGGCACCCACCGCGCCCCGCCGGGTCTGGTCTACGCTGAAGATGTGATCGTCGCGCTCGCGTAGGTCCTGGGCAAGCTCGATCTGCCGGCCCGGATAGCCGTAGTCCGCTTCATTGAAGATGGCAACGATCCGCTGCGGCGTCACGCTGGTCAGGATCGACCCTAGCGATTGCCGGTCGCGCACGCCGGCCGATAGCGTCCGCTGGCGAAGTTCCCGCGGATCGGGCCGGCGTTTGAAGAGTCGGCCAAACATGTCCGTCACGCGACGCATTTAGACTCCTGCCATTGCCCGGCGGCCACGCCTGGCGTTTCGTCTAAGCTGCCGGCGGCGGTCCACAGCCTCCCACCCGCCATGATCCGGCCTCTGTTTCCACTGCGGCCGGCCCGCGGTATGCACCTCGCCCCGCCATGGCTGGTCGTTACCGCCGGCGGCGTGCCGGGCCAGAGCTAATGCCCAGAACTCATCCGCATGCCCCGCCTCGTCACGCTCAGCCTCGAAGCGAAGGTTGCCGGCCGCGGTCGTCGTCTTGCGGATCTTATGCAGCCCTTCGCGGATCCGGCGGTCCGACGGGATGGTGATGTTGCGATCTTCGAACGCCCGTCGAATCGGCATCGCCAGCTCTTCCTTGACCGGCCCGGTAAAGCGCACCGCTTCTACGCGATACTTACCGCAGAGCCGTTGGGCTTCTTCCGCGAACATCTCGCCCATGCCCGTCGCGTCGATGCACGCCCGGCGGATCCGCGGCCGATCGAGCCAGTTCCGGAGCACGTCGAGTTGGGCGTGGAACGGCGCCTGCTCCATCCACTTGACGCCGCGGGTGACAAGTCGATCGCCGACCCCCTCAAGTGCCCACAACACGGTCAGGTCCCGGCGCCGGCCGATGTCCATGCCCACGTAGAGCGGGCCGTCACCGATCGCAAACGTGTCGAGATCGCCAATCGCCCCATCGCACAGGCTGCGCTCGCACAGCTCGATCAGCTCGTACGGCAGCAGCGACGAGGTCCCGGTCGACGGGACGCACATGTACTCCTCGTTCCACATGTCCTCGTCGAGACACATACCCCGGTAGTTGGCAATGAAACCGTCCCGTGTGAAGCCGGTCCCCTGGTAGCGATTGATGTTCTCGACCAAGCCGTCAGCCACGGCATCGAGCAGCGTTACGCGGTGCAGCTTGACCGGCCGGACGCGGAGCCCGGCGGCGACTTGCCGGATGGCGGCGTAATCAATGTCGATCGGCGGGCGATGCGGATCGCATCCCATCGCCGTCAGGACCTGGCCGGCCTCCTTGACGAGACCGTTGAACGCCGATTCCTCGCCGTTGTGCGTCGAGAAAATCCGCATCCAGCCGCCGCGCATCGTCGCCGGTTGAGCGGCCTTATACATGCCCCGGGCGTCGTCGTGATAGGCGTACTCGTCGAGACATACGTCGCCGCCCTTGGATCGGAATCGCCGCGGATTGCTGGGCATGGCCGTGATCCGCTTGCCGCTCGGACATCGGATGCAGAACGCGGTCGCGACCCGGTTCGTCTTGGGATCCTCGATCTGCTCGGTGAAGTAGTCGGCGATCCTGCCGAAAACGTCTTTTGCCCAGAACCGGGAGTATTCGATGAACTCGGCCGCCGCCGATTCGTCCGCACTACTGAACCAGTAGTCCATGTTCCGGGGCTGGCCGGCGCGAAATCGCCGGGCGGTGGCGTCGTAGCTCTCGGCATACGTCCAGCCGATCCGCCGCGACTTCTCACCCAACTTGAACGGGGCCTCGTCGTTCATCCACGCCGTCTGGAATGGCAGCCACGGCGCGCGGGTTTTCCGAGATGTCAATACGTCAGGCGGCATGCAACTCCTCGCCTCGCATGACCCGGTCGATCACGTCGGCCACGGTGGCCGGATCCAGCCTGCGATCGGGCGTCTTGTCCGCTTCCGCTTCGATCGCCTTCTTCGCCGCCTCCTGCCTTTCCCAATCCTCCGACTTGCGCGATTCGACCTGCCGTGCGATATTCGCGGAGACGATCGACTTGATCGCCGCCGACAGGGCGAAGATCTTCTTGGGGTCCCGCTCCGGCCCGACCATGTGCTCGAACAACTCGGCGTACATCAGGTCCGCGGTCGCGCCACTAACCTCCGCTTCACCCTGGATCGCGTCCCGCAGCTCGCGTAACGCCCGCAATCGCTCCCGGTGAGCCCGCTTCACCTCGTCGCGCAGCTTCTTGCCCGCCCGCTCGACGGTCCCGTGCTCGACGCCATGTTTGCCGAGCTCGAAATGGTCGTACACTTCCTGGTACGTGCTCAGCCCCGGACTGGGGAACCGCAGGGCATGCTCGACCTGTTCCCGCAGATCGAGCGGAAGCCGCTTGTGCAGATTGCTGGGCATATTGTTACTGCCCATCGAGCGCCTCGCGTGTGTAACGCCGGACTTCCTGGTCGCCGTGGATGACCATGGCCTGGGCAGCCTTGAGCGAAGCCACCAGCCGCGACACCTCCTCCAGCTCCAGGCCGACGAAGCTGTTGCGGTTGTGCACCTGGCTCATGAGCAGCGTGATCCGGTCGGCGATCGTCTTGGCTTTCTTCATCGCCGCTTCGCGCTCGGCTTCGTATTTAAGTAGTAGATCTTCGGCTGAACTCATCGTCGCCCTCGTCAGTTCTCAAACTCTCACGCAGAGGCGCAGAGGCGCAGAGAAGTCAAGCATGGTTTGCCTCTCCGCGTCTCTGCGTCTCTGCGTGCCATATTTCTCAACTCTCAACTCTCAATTCTCAACTCTCACGCAGAGGCGCAGAGGCGCAGAGAAGTCAAGCATGGTTTGCCTCTCCGCGTCTCTGCGTCTCTGCGTGCCATATTTCTCAACTCTCAACTCATGGCCCCGCGGAACCATTCCCGGAAAAACGCGGACAGTACCGACTGGAGAATGGTCGCGAACATCGTCGCCACGACCGTCGCCACACCGATGGCGACCGCCACCCGGCCCGACACCTTGCCGACCTTGCCCTCGATTGTCTGGATTTGCCGGGTCACTTCGCCGCGGTCCTCCGCACAGTCTTGGGCCGATACCCTGGTAGATTCGAGCCGCGTGAGCCGGTCGGCGTGCTTACTCCGCTCGTCGAACAGCAGCCCGATATTTTCGCGCGTATGATTGAATTCCCGCGTCGCATGCTCCGAATAAGCGCCTACCAGCGTCTCAGTTCGGGCCAGGCAGGCGTTCGTCTCGCCGAGCTGCTGTGTGAACGTCGCCAGTTCGCCCGAGAGCCGGTCCATTTGGTCCTGCAATTGCCGCTGATCAGCCGCCACCATGAATATCCCTCACCCGAATCGTGATGAGTATTCCCGGCGCCGTCCCGTGCGGTACCGGCTGGACCTCGAACCCGCTGTGCTTCGCCCGCTCGACCAGCCGCTCGGTCAGGTCGAACGGAAACGACCGGGCGAACCATTCGCCCGGTTGGCGCCCGGCGGCCTCGAGCAAGTTCTCCAACTCACGCATCGCTCGGGTTTCTTCAATTCTCAATTCTCAACTCTCAACGCTCACGCAGAGACGCAGAGGCGCAGAGAAGTCAACCACGGTTCGCCTCTCCGCCTCTCTGCGTCTCTGCGTGCCGCATTTCTCAATTCCCAATTCTCAACTTCTTCGAACGCCACCCCGGCCCAACACGCTGCCGATGAACCCGACCCCGTCGAGGCCGGCTTTCTTGATCGCGTGCTTGGCCGAGATCCCGCACCAGCCCAGCACCGGCAACACCGCCCAGTCGTAGAACTCCTGCTCGATCCAATCGAGCTTGAGCGCAACACGCAGCAGCACAAACACGAGCAGGCCGATCTCGGTTTTCCAGCCGTCAATTTTTTTGAACATCAGGCACCTCGAGGATCAAAGCACCGCGGCCGTTGGCTGGCTCCGTCGCGTTCGATTCCGTTTGGCGAACGATCTCGACCTTGACCAGGTTGAAGTCGCCGCAACCCGGCGCCGCCAGGCAGATACAACTGCCCGCCCACACCGCGATCGACAAACCCAACAGGCGTAACAGCACGTGCGTCTCCATTCCTTCAACTCTCACGCAGAGACGCAGAGGCGCAGAGAAGTCAATCGGGGTTCGCCTCTCCGCGTTTCTGCGTCTCTGCGTGCCACACTTCTCAACTCTCAATTATGGCCCCGGCCGCGTGCCCAGCGTCGCCGAGCCGCCGCCGTACGGCGTATCAATCGCGAGGTTCGATCCTCGCAACAGGTCTTTCAGGATGCCCACAATCTCCCGCGCCTCCCTCAGCCAGGCACCAAGTTCACGGATCGTGCCGATCAACCCCTCGTTCGCCGCTTTCTGCTGCTCAGCGAACGCGAGCATCTGCTGGACGTTCTCCTTGATCACCGGACTCGACTTGTCAGCGATTACCACGTTCTCCATGTCCAGCTTACCGCTGCCCTCTTGCCATTCGACGTGGAGCGAGTCGAAGGACAGATCAACGTCCTTGGTGTTGATGATCGAGAGCGACTTGGCTACGGGGTTGAACCGGATCTCGGTGGTCGGCGTGATGAACGCGCAGCCGACCTGCATGGACGCCGCCATCGTCAGCGCGCAGGCTGTCCATCTCGTTTTCATGGCATTTCCTTTCTGGTTGGTGAAAAAGGCGGCGGCGCGGGCAAGGGTCCCGGCGTGGCCCGCACCGCCTCGATGGAGAAGGAGTTATCCTGGAAATAAAATTAAAGCCGGGGCGCCTGGTGGCAACACTGGCTGATCGCTGAGGGCTGATCGCTGAAAGCTTTTCTGGGCCTTCCGTGACCATCGGGGCGTCTCCCGTGGAATCCGTTCGCGCAAAGCGCGGAGTCGTGGAGACGATCCGCCCAGGTTTCAAGGGGTGAGGCCGGCCGACAGGCTATCGGCCGGTTTCCGTGGAGAACGCCGCGCTGCTGATCGCGGCTTGATTGCGAAAGCTAGCGTACCGCGCCGCTGGCAGGCGTGTCAAGCCCTAAATCAAAAAAAATTGTCGTCACGTAAAACGGACCCGAGCCCCGCATTTTGAGCACGTAGCCCGGGTGCCTCGCGTGATCTTTTGGCCGGCGCCTATCTTTAGCATCGAGCCGCATTTAGGACATTTCACGCATTCGCCCTGGGGGATGGGTTTTGGGCTTGGCGCAGCCGCCGGCACAGTAGTTGGCGCCTGCTCGGCGGGATGAGAAGCCGTGGAACACTGCGGCTCGCCCGGCAGTGTTTTCTCTTTCGTCGATTCGGTTGCACCCCGACTGGTGCCGATCTCCTGCGTCATCGCGGAACGCAGGATCTCCAGTTGATCAAAGCTGTTGTTTGCCACATCGCGAATCATCTCCAACAGTTCGGCCCCCAGCACGGCGCAAAGGGCGATGAGGAGGCAACCCCCGGCACCGATCAAGTTCTCCCCGGCGTCTTCCGATTCGCCCGCCAGCATGATTACCAGGCAGGCCAGGACGAAAAGAAAGACGGCCACGACACGCAGGACAGGTGGTAACTGTGCGCTCAGCCCGTACCGTTTTGAAGCCTGCCGTCCCATACGGAGCTCCACTTCCTTGTTATCTCCTACCGGCAAGGTCACGGAACTGGTCGGTCGCAAAAATCGGAAACGATCGTGCTTTTCCTCTTGCATTTGTTCGGTCGCTTAGTATATACTACATCCTGCCATCCAACAACGGCATCGGCGTCCGTCACGCCGGCTCGGTCGGGTTCCCGGCCGCGACGTGTATCACATTCCCTGGAGTAGGTAAATACCCCGTCCCGCGCCATCGTTGCATGGGGGCGGGGAGGGGAATCGAATCATGCACGCGGCCGAACAATGGCAGACGCTCACGATCGATGAACTCCGGCTCCTCACTTACTACCGCCGGCTTCCCGCCGAGAAGCAGGACGCCCTGGTTTCGATCCTCGCCCGCTGGACTCGCGATCCGCCCGGACCAAATCCTCGACCTCCTGTCGGAACCGCTCAATGTCCGCCGGTGAGTTTTCAGGTTGGCCGAACTCCCGAAGGATAACGGCCAAAATCCCCCATATCGCGTCCATTCGCTCCAGCGTTAACTTGCCCCGCTGACCGCCTCCCTCCCAGCCTCGTCTGTTGTCGTAGAGCCAGTCGGCAGGTACGCCCAGGGCACAAGCCAGTTTTATCGCCGTCTGCACGGGCTTGGGCAGCTCTTTGCTCTTGCACAGCCGGTCGGCGGTCTGCTGGGGAACACCGGCCCGCTTGGCCAGTTGCCGGACCGACCAGCCCTTTAACTCTAGCAAATCCCGAATCTTACGGTCATATCGCACGGCAACATTCTACCCTCCAAGAAAAAAAATGCCAAAAACATAGAAAAGGGGGTTGACATCACCCAAATCTGAGTTATCCTATCCCTGACATGGGTAAGAATCTGCCAATTCAGCACCGCAGCACCCCGGTCCACGATCCCGGCGCGCCGCTTGTTAAACCGGCTCACCCGGACACGAAAGACAAAGCGCGTATCGTCGTTCGCCGAAGCGACAACACCTACTACCGTTCGATCACAGTCTACGGTTTGGACGCGATTTCCGCCGAGCGAATTATCCGCAAGGCTCTTGAGCGCACGACCGCGTCCATCCGGCGGCAACGACGATGCGTGCTAACGTAGCTGCTGACGCCGGCGGACGTTCCGCCGGCGTTTTCCATGGAGACGCTCCGCCCAGGAACGGGCGTGGGAAGATCGACCAGACCCCCCCACGCCCGGGGCGGGGCAAACGCGGCACGGACGAAATCGCCGGCCATTCCGATCGGGAGCTCATCGCCATGAAAGTCCTCAAACATGCTCACGGCCACGGCGGCGAGTATCTGCTCGAGCTCGATCAGGAGGAGGCGGCCTCGCTGGCCGTCGCCTGCCATGACGCGATCGAGCTCGGTGTGGACAACTGGTCGGTCGTCTCGACGCTGCTGGCCTGCATTAACGATTGTCTAGGCCAGCCGGCCGCGACGCCGCCGGAACCGCCGCTCGTGATCCTCGGACCCGGCGGCGATTACCGTTGGAACTGGCCGGAGCACGCGGACGAACTGATCGGCGGCGACGCCGCCGCGGCGATCGCGGAGGTTTTGCCCCAGGAAGCGTAGGCGGCCATGCGGTCGCTCGTAAAGAGAATTCAGAGGCTTTTTTCCCGATGGAGATCGATGGTTTTTTAGAGCAAGGACGCTCGTCATGGATCCTGACGTGAGTTACGACAGTGAACTGGTCAGACAGGTCCGCGAATCAAGGGGCTTGAGGCTCAAGCAGGTTGCATTCGCCACCGGCTATACCATCAGTTCAATCCACCGCTACGAGCATGGCCAGGCCCCGGTAGCCTACGGCTACGCCAGCCGGCTATTCCAATGTACCGGCGACGTTCGCCTACTTCAGTTCATGGCGCCCGGCGTCGAGTTCAAGGGAAGCGCCTCGGCGGCATCGGCGCCTAACCGCACGCCGCCGCCGGGCGAACCCAAGCAACTGATTCAACTCGAACTCGAAGCGATCGAGGAGACGGCCACGGTGGCACGTTACGTCTATCGCATCGTCTCCGACAACGTCGTGAACGGCAAGGATGACATGGCCATTGGCCATCTGCAAGCGGGGCACAACAAGGTGCGAAAGATCTTCGCGCAGGTTGATCGCGCCTTGGCGTATTGGCGTCAACAGACCAGCAAGCCCGGTCAAAAGAAAGGTTAAGCTCGAGCCATGGCACGCAACCATTCCTCCTCCTCCAAGGGCCGTGCTTGCACGGGCCACGGATCGGCGACGGCGACCAAGGAGTCGGTCAAGAAGCGTCGGAGACCGCCTCGCCGATCCGAGGTGGTTCCGCCGCCATGGGCCAAGCACCTGCGCAACTTTTATCGCGCGGCCAGTGGGCCGAATCAGAAGCAAGCCATGAAAAGCCTTAAAGAGGTGGCGTCGTCGCAGGATCCCTGGGAATGCCTCCTCATGCTCCATTCGGCTTTTCAGGCCTTATGTATCCACCCCGTGGGCTTTGCCGAAAGCCTGCTGATGTCCGGCACCGCGTACGAGCCGACCTCGTTGCACCATTTCGCGGCCCGGGTCGCCGCGACGCTCGAACCACGCAGTTCCAGACGCACAAAGGGACAAACCAGTGGCAAGCGCAACCGCCGTTGAGGAGATCCGCGGGTTCAGGCCGACGCAGGATTGCCCGGCGTGCGACGGCATCATGCCAATCGACGCCATCACGTACGGTCCCTGGCAAATGGTTCACGGGGCCGTCCGTTCGTACTACCGCCGGCGGGTCTCGATGCGGTGCCCGCATTGCGGCGCGATCCGAACGCGGATCCAGCGGGCGAACATTCCGGGGGTCGCCTGACCATTGAGGCTTTTCGATGCCCGAGGCCCTTCGACAGCTCCGAATCGCCAACAAGCCCGGCCCCGGTCCGGCCGATCCCCTGAGCGATCTGACTGATGACCACCGCCGACAGATCGGCCGCCGCCTGGCCCTGCTGCAAACGTGGCGCAACATGTGCCGCGACTTCGAGGCCGCTGGCCGCACGGTGACCGAGGCGACCCAGGCGTTCCTGCTGGCCCATCCGGAGATCAGCCAGCGCACGCTCTATCGCTGGGACAAGCGCCATCGCGACGACGGCATCATCGGCCTGATCGACGGCCGCTCGAAGGCTAATCAACTGCCCGTGTCTGCCGACCAAGCAATCAGTGAGGAGGCCTGGCGGTATTTCCTCTCACTATATCTGACCATCCAGCGCCGCACGGTTGCCCTCTGCCACCAAATGACCGCCGAGAAGGCCCGCGACCAGGGCTGGCAATGGCCATCGCTCCGCAGTGTGCAACTGCGGGTCGCCCAGCTCCCCGCTACCCAAACCGACTATTTCCGCTTGGGCGAGCGGGAATGGCGGCGCCGGCACGAACCGAAACTTGCACGCGACTACCGGCAATACAGGAGCAATGAATGGTGGGTCGGCGACTTTCACGAGTTCGATGTTTTCTGCCGGCGCAGCGAGTCTGATCCGACGATCGTCAGGCCGCTCCTGTCGGCGTTCATCGATCTTCGATCCCGCCTGCTGGTCGGTTGGCACGTCACGTTGCGCGAGAGTCAGGACGCGGTCCTGCTCGCGTTTCGCGACGGCGTCAATAAGTGGGGTCCGCCCTGGCACGCGGTGGTAGACAACGGTAAGCCGTACAAAGCCCTCGGCGTTTCCGGCGGCCGGCCGCGAGCCTGCCAGAAGATCCAGAATCCCGACTACGTCCGGTCCGTATTCGGTGGCTTGAATGTCGCCGTCCACTTCTCGATCCCGTTCAACCCCGATTCCAAGCTGATCGAGCGTTGGTTCGGGACGCTGGAGGCACAATTCGGCGCGACGTTTGATACGTATTGCGGTGGCCAAAAGGACAACCGTTTCAGGATCGCCTGGAAGCTTGCCTATGGCCATCCCGAGAAGTGCCCGACCGTCGCGGAGCTCGACGAGAAGTTCGCCGCGTACCTCGAGGCGTACCACCTCGCGCCGCACACCGGCGATGGGATGGATGGCCTGTCACCCAGCCAGGCGTTCGAGCGGTTTGATCCCATCCCGCGGGCGGTCGCCCCGGACGGCGCGATGGATCTCTTGCTCATGCGCACGACCAAGCCGGCCAAGGCGGGCAGATTGGGCGTGCAGCATAACGGAATCCGCTATGGGGCGACGGACCCTCGACTGCAGCGGCTGCACGGCCAGAAAGTGATTCTCCGCGTCCATCCGACGAACGCATCTTATGTCGTCGTCTGTGACCTCGGTGGCAAGCCGTTGTTCCGGGCCGCCAACAACCGGCTCGAACTGTACGACGTCGGCCAGGATCATATTGCGGAAGGCATGAAAGCCAAGAAGCGGGCGAAACAACTAGCCAGACAGATTCAGGAAGGGGCCTTGCGTCCCATCCACGACGACGTCGCCACCGCCGCCATCCGTGCCCGGTATCGGGCGGGAGAACGCGCCGCCCAACAGTTGGCCGCCACCGGAACGGACGATGTTCCGCCGCGCAACTTCCAACCGCTCCGCAGTGATTTCGCCGACGCCGTCGAGCGGTTCGATGCGCAGGCCACGCCGGCAGCTCCGGATGCACCCCCGTTTACCTGGGCTGACATGGACGATTCGCCGGGCGAGGCGGAAGCCGACAGCGGCGAAGACCTCGGCCCGATAAGCCTGGCGGAGCTTGACGAATGAGCGACGGACCAAAATTGCCGGATCAGCACGCGAACAAGGACGGCGATCGCAAAATCATGGATGAACTCGTGCGCGATGCGCGAGTAGAAAGGTGGTCACGGATGATGCCTGCAACCGCGGCTGATGATCCCGCCCAGCCGGTTGATCCCGAATTACTGCAAACTTCGATCGATAATATCCGGGGCTTCAAAAGACACAGCAAAAAAAGCGACCAGGCGATCGCCCGGATGGCCGGCGTATCGACGAGTGTGGTCAACGAGATCTTGCACGGCCGCTACAAGGGCAACCTGGTCGCCAACGTTACGAGGATCGAGGCGGCCATCACGGAATGGTACAACAAGCGGGCCGCTCCAGCACCCGGCCGATTCGTGTGGACTCAGGTCGCGCTGGAAATTCGCGGCATCATCCGGTTCGTCACGAAGCAGGGCAGCATGGGCGTGTTCGTTGGCGAGAGTGGCATCGGCAAGAGCATGTGCATGGACGTCGTTCGTAAGGTTCACTACCCCAGCGCAATTCTCGTGACGATCAATGCCGGCACGTCCAGCCCACTCAATTTCTGCCGGGCGATTTTGAAACAAGTCAGCGCCCAAGCCGCCAAAAAGGCCCGCCGCCGGGCGGACGCGTTCCAGGCGATTACCAGCCGCCTGACCGGGTCCCACCGCCTGGTCATGATCGACGAGGCGGACGGCCTACGGATGGATACCTTAAATGAAATCCGGCAGATCCACGACGCGACCGGTTGCCCTGTCGTCATGGCCGGCCGGCCGCCGCTCCTCGACAAGATCACCCGCAGTATGAGGGACGAACGGATCGGCGGCTCGGCCCGCGGTCGGATTTGTATCCAACAGGATCTCCATGGGGTGGTGCAGAACGCCCGCGGCGGTAAGGGTGGGCGCATGCTGTTCAGTCAGGAGGAAATCAAGGAAATCTTCTCGAAGTATCAAGTAACCGTGACGGCAGGCGCCGCCCGCTATCTTTGCGCACTGGCGAACATCTCGGCCGCGGCTGGCGATTGTGAATCCGGCGGCCTGCGATATGCGATCGCCGTCTTTCTGCTCGCCGTCAACACCAATAAAGGGGCCGCGACTGGTCGCGGCATCACGCTGGACATGGTCCGGGCGGCCAACCGTGCGTGCCGAGGTGACATCTTTGTCGAATCGGACCATCAGGTTCAGGAGTTTATCAAAGAGCAAACCGCGTAATGAACGCCGCTCCAACGATTAACGAGCTTCACCGCCTGGCCATCGCCCGCGGCTTCCCGCGCGGCGAGGCGCATGAGATCCTCCATGACATGGCGGCTGCCGGTTTCGGCGCCGATTCGCTGACACGATTAAATGCCCCCCAGCGCCGCCAACTGGCCGACTGGGTCCGTGCCCACGACGGCAAGCCGAGCCGGCCGTTTCGCCGGTCTCGGCGCCGGAGCGGCCGCCCCAAACGCGACGGCGTGGCCCGGATGATCACAACGCCCCAGCGCGAGCTGATCAACACGCTGGCCAGCGAGCTCGGTTGGGGCAAGCCGATGCTCGAAAGATTTCTCCAAACGCACTTCGAGGTCGGCTCGATGACCGAGATCACCACCAGCCCCCAGGCGGGCCGAGTGATCCGGATGCTGAAAAGCTACAAATGGTCGCGCAACCGCAAGCGGCACCGGCGCGATACCGCACTCGCAGGAAGCCAACGATGAAAGTGCGCATGACGTTCGACCTTAGCGACGAAGATCGCCGGGCGATTGCCCTGGCCCATCGCCGCAAGAAGGCGGCCGGCCGCACGCTCGCGATCCAACATCTAACCCAAACGATCACCGAGGACTTGGCGGTCGGCCGAGGTAAGCTTCGTCGCGTCGAGGCCGACCCCGATCCGCATCAGGCGAAACTGCCGGGCATGGAGCCCGTGTACGAACCATAAGAAACGGCAAACGAGGCGGTGCGATGATCTCACGAAGCAAACCCAAGCCGCATCAGGAACCCTGGGCAATCGGCGTGCAAGTTCACGCTAATGGCCGTCTCTGGTTTGTCGGGCCGGTCGTCAAGACCAGGGGCGCCTACGTGTTCGCCGAAGGCTACCGGATCAGTCAGTGTATCAGCCAGACGTCGGCCAAGCGCGCTATGACGCGGTGGGAGGGGCGGCTGGGGCTCTATCGTGTCGTCGGCGTGGAGTTGCTGACGGCCGAAAGCTGATGGTTATTACGAGGCACGGATGCCGGTGAAGAAAATCACCACCGAGCAGGTCCGCGAGACGTGCAAGCGCTACCGCTTGCCGCTGCCATGGGCCGCCCAGATCGACAACTGCAAGCGGCTTTGTGCCGGTTGGCACAACCGGTTCGGCGCCTGTCGCGTGCTCGATAACGATCGGCTACGCGCACTGTGTCGCCGCCTGGTCGATGATCAGTTCACATTTGCAGGTTGCGCCTGGGCGATCGAAGCCTACTATGACCACTGCACGAGCGACCCCTGGCGGATTCAGCATCCCCAGGCCCGCAAGACGCTGGCCAATTTCTTCCGCGACGATCGGTTCGAGGACTGGATTGAGAAGGGGCAAGATCTGGCCGTGAGACGTAACCAGGCCGGCATGCGGGCCGCTGAGCGTCGCCGAGGCAACGCGTTCCTGGCCGCCTGGAAAGGCAAGAGCCCCGAGGAAAAGCAGGCATTGCTCGACCGTGCGATCGCCGACCTGAACATGCAAGGCAAATCGGTCGAGCTTCGCACGTTCGAGCATCCGCTGATTCGAACCAAGACGCTCCAATACATCCAACGGGAATTGGCGACGGCAAAATGCCCAGAGATTGCAGTTGGAGACTTGATCTGATGAACAGGGCCGAACGAGTTGTGTGGCCGTTTAGACCCCGGTTCCCGGGGCAGACGTCATTCTATGGCCAGACCCTTGGCGAAATGGCGGCCAGCCGGGAAGGCTTACTGCTGCTCGACAGGGCTCGCGACTGGAGCATTGGTAACCCGCGACTCCGCCAGGCAATTAACGAGATCTGCGACCGTTTTGCCCATGAAATAGAGAGCCATATCGGTGCCGACTGAAATGGTGACCCAAGAACCAACGCTGTTCGACCGTTTGCCTTACGAGGCGCAGCGCGATTGTGCCGCGGAGATCCCTCGTCTCGCCGGCCAGAACCGCCGCATCCTCGAGCGGCTTCTGCTCGGGCCGGTCAGCAACGCCGAGCTGGTCGAGATGGCCAATAAGTACACCGGCCGGATCAGCGATGTCCGCAGAATGCTACGACGTCGAGGCTACGACGTCGAGGCGTACGAACACAACCGAACAACCGGCGTCTGCTGGTACCGGATCGTCCGGTGGGTGAAATGATGCCTAAATGGCGCGACGTGAGCGATGTGAAATACGAAGGCTGCCAGATCTGCGGCTGCATGGTTTGCCTTGCCGCCGAGGCCGGCGAGGACGTCGATGCGCACGGCTATGTAACGGCCTCGGGGAATCTGTATTGTGCACCGTGTTTTGCAGCGATCAAGCGAGCCGAGGAGGAGAAAGCCGCCGCTGCCCGGACTGGTGGGGCTGGCCGGCTGCAAAGCGATAAGACGGGAGCGGCACTATGAAGAAAATCGTGACGGGCACGTTGATCATGGTGCTGTTGTTGTCTGGCGGTTGCCGCTGGCCGCCTACGCAGTGGCCCGTGCGGGTCAATGTCGAGTGTCCCGCGTGCGGTGTTGTGTGGACGGTCCAGTCTACAACGCCAGTCGAGGCTCGGTGGCGATGTGAGTGCGGGCGCGAATTGACGACGCGACCGGCGGAATGGGGTGAGTGAATGAATGCGGCGGCGTGGCGGGTAGTGAGAGAACAAGCAGAGAATAGGCAATGGTTCGACCAAAAGTTAAAATAGGAGAAGGACGATGTCTGTGTACAAGCACGATGAATTGGCCGAAATGTACGAAGGGCTTTGTCTGAAGGCCACGGCGGAATGTACGCTGACGGGCACGCTGGTCGGCGGACAGCCGGCCGATGATAAAGGGCTGGAGATGTTCTGCCGTTACCAGTTGGGCCTCGACGGGGATGAGCTTGCCGCGGCGGTTGAACGCATCAAAACTCAGGAAATCGGCGAGTCGGCCGTAGGGGGCGCCGGCGAGAACGAAGTAACAGAGGTCGAATCCTACGGAGTCAACACGCTGAGGCATGACCCGGTGGATGGTTGCTGCTATCTCGGTAACTGGCAGATCAAAGCCTGTATGAAGCAGTCAGCGTCGCGAATCGGCTTGTTCGTGGCGAAGAAAGGTACGAAGGGCGACATGGCGGAGATGGGCAGGGTACAGGCAACCGGCATATCGCTCGGTAAGGACCCGACCATGGTCCGGCTGGTGGGCACCCGCGGATCGCCGTATAGAGGTGGCAAGTTCGAAAAGATGATGGGCCGTGTGCATACGGCCGCAGGCGCCAAGTCCATCGTTCACGACAGCGAGGTTGTGCCGGCGGGCTATCGTTTCGCGTTCGAGCTGCGCGTACCTCGGGAACGGCTGACCGAGGATCAAATTGCGCGGGTTTGTGCCTGTATGCAGGTGGTCGGACTCGGATCGGCGAGGTCGATGGAACGTGGCAAGTTCCGGGTCGATCAGCTTACAATCATCGACGCGAAGCCGAAGCCCAAACCAAAGGCGGAGAAGCCGACAGACAAAGCGGCAAGACTAGACTAAACAAGACTCAACAGGGCGGCGGCGTGGTATTGACTGCTATCACGGCGCGGAAGGCAGAGGCCGCGTGTCGGGTCCATCCCGGCTCGCCGCCATCATTGGAAACATTGCGTAAGCAATGCTTTTAGAATACGTACAAACTGCGATGGATCACGCTGAGTACTGGCTCGCGAGCGGCGGGTGTCTCGGCGAGATCCCCGGCTTTGCCGGGGCACGGGCGCGAGCACGCACGCTTGAGGATTGCCGCCGGGCGCTGAGGAAGATCGTGGAGAACTGCGTCGTGC
>Ga0307379_10002224_pt1 | contig 29080 bp, 30 predicted proteins | sample UN2MG_FD_202237 | JGI IMG/M metagenome (GOLD analysis project Ga0307379, IMG submission 202237) | Soil microbial communities from Risofladan, Vaasa, Finland - UN-2 | ecosystem: Environmental > Terrestrial > Soil > Coastal area > Acid sulfate soil | place: Finland: Risofladan, Vaasa | collected...
CGGCCGTCAATTCCAGCTTGGAGACGTGCTTGAAACCCGAGAGCCGCCGAACGCTCTGCCAGAGGTCGTAGCGGGTCCCGTATAGCTCGTCGGGCTGGTCGGCCAGTACGAGGGCGAGGCACTCCAAAAGCCGCGGTGTGGCCTCCTTGGCGTCGTCAGCGGCCTTGAGATAGCGGTGGATGATCCCGATGACGCCTGCGCGGTCGCCACGCAGCACGTCGTTGAGTACAGCTTCAGCCGTGGTCGTGTCCGGTGTCGGGTTTTCCTCGGCGTAAGGACACCACCTGTGGAGACAACGCGAACGGATCGTATTGGACACCGAGCCGAGGTCGTAAGCCCACAGAAGCGGACGAACCCCTTGCGGGTCAAATTCCTCGATCACTTTCAACAACACATCGGTCGCCGACTGCGCCGCTTTGTCCACAGGTCCAAACGTGAGCACGCCCGGCCTGTCACCGACGGGTGCGGTGTCCATGAGATCGATCAGCCTCCGTGCGTCATCGATCTTGATTCCCGCTTCTCCGATCGGAGGTGCAACACGACGACCGATGTTCGGCTCCTCAGCCAAAGCACCTTCTCGCGCGCCGGGTCCATGAAACAGGAGCGCGGACAAATACGGGAGTTCACCCACCCCGATTGTTACCCCAGCCGCGTCAAAAATTAACGTGGAAGGGGCGGTTGCAGGTTTGGCACATGTAGCGCACGGCTGAACCGCCGCTGTTGCCCTTCCACTGCCGGGAGATCTTCGCGTGGTTGCCTTCGCACTTCTCGGATGCGCGGCACTTCATCCACACGATGTCCTTGTCAGTGCCTTCGGCCGTTTGTGTTTTTGGGTCGCCATCTCGGATCGGAAATTTGCTCATATCGCCCACTTTGCTCGGAGGTAGGAACGAACGGAGGTGCGTTCGTCGTCAGACAATACCCGCGTGTAGAGCAGTAGCTCAGCGATCGAACCTTCCAAGTACGCAGGGCCGTCAGTCGCACCATTGATCGAACCGAGGTAGCGTCCGATCGAGGCGAGGATGGGCGGAGACTCACCAAACAACTGCCGACTCGGGTCCCAGGCGTCGTTCAGGGTCGAGGCCGTGTAGACCTCCTCCAAGTCCGAGCCGCCGAAGCCAACGTTGAACCCGACGCGCACAGGACCAGCATGTCCGATCGCTTCGTCGTATTCGATCAGCGCCCACGTCGAAGGTGTCAATACAGCCGTACTGACACGATCGATCCCTGCGACTTTTTGGTACATCGCTCCGTAGGGTTGACCAGGAGGTGAGGCCGCATCTTGGAACACGCGTGCATCGATCCCTCCGAAAGAGCCATCGAAGCCGGCGGCCGAGAGCCAGGATCCACGATCGGATGCTGAGGGCTCAAACCGCCCGACGACGAACAGGGTGTAGTCGGACACCGCTGGCAAGGGGATCGTGAAATGATCATCGATCCCATCGAACGCGATCGTATCGAGCCCGTTCAAACTTGCAGGTGACAAGGTGGGTTGCTCGGCCGGGACATGATTCGATGCGTGCCAAGAATTCGCCTTGTTGCCCCATCGCTCCACATCAGGGTTGAGCACGATGGTTGAGGCATCACTCGCGTCAAGCCATGTATCAAGCCCGCCGAGATCACTCGGTGAGAACGGAGCTTGCCCAACAGGGAAGCCGGCCGGAGGACCATAGCCGGCGTCGATGAAGCTCTGCTCCAAGGCGAGCGCGATCCACTCCACGACCTGATCAGATCTCCCGGTGTCGATGAGGTTGCGTATCAGGGGGTTGCTTGGCTGCCACCTTTCGTCCTTGAGCACAGGGCGCACGGCCTCGTCCCATTGGAAGCGGTTGATCGACACCTTCTTCCAGGTGTTCCAGTCCTGCCGTCCGATGATCGACAAGGTGCGGATGCCCCTAGCCGTCCTCCGAAGGGTGACAGTCCTGGCTGGCCCAGTGATCGTGCTCAAGGCAAAATCCGCCCTAGCCACTCCTATAAGGCACAGGAAGCAGGGGAGAGCCAATTCGCGCTTGGCTTGGTTGGGGGTTCGGTTGGCAGCGAACCCATACCTTCGATTACCCATCGTCTACAAGGCGTAGCCGATAGGGGCTCTACCAGAACAGCCAAGAGGGCTGCTCAGGCGCGAGGGTTATTCAGTTTTCCGTGCCGCGGACGGCCGGTACTCTCGATGACCAGTAAGACGATAAGCAGTAGAAGAAGAAGTAGAAGGTCGAGGATCGAGATTTTGATTGGTAGTTTTGGCTGGGGGATAGGTAAGACCCTTTTCTAAGGATCTCCTAATTGGTTTTTGGTGGGTGGGTTTTTTTGACCGGCTTCGCCTTTCCGTTCGTACATACTCGGCTGACCGGGGACAACAGGGCTACACCTTGTTCCGGCCACGCGTCAAGCCACCCACCAAAGGGTGCCGTCCCCTGGCTCAGAGGACGAACAAGGAGCCAGGAGGACGACGGTGCGCGTATGGCACAGGAGATCTTACTCCGAGTGGACGACGGCGACTTCACGGATGCCGTCGTCCCCTGTCACCGGGTTTTTGAGAAGCTGGGCCTTCATGCGCATCATCGTCTGCGGCGGAATGATGCGATCCCGCCCCCTGGTCGCGTTGCGCAGCATGCACTTGTTGACCGGAGTGAGGAGGACGGTCGCGTAGGTCATCTTGTTGTACTTGGCCGCGAAACGCGCCCAAGTCTGGCGGTCTGTGCGCCGAGTAAGGGTTGCATCGAGGTAGACCGTGCCGGGCTCGTCGTGCCCTTTGATCCAGGTCGATTTTCCCGCCCCGGGGATCCCGACGACCAGCATGAGCCTGTGGCTCCCCTTGCTCGTGAGCGCGAGCTTGAGGGCCTCCTCGGTGCGAGACCACGCCCAGAGCGCCCTGTCTTCGCTCCAGGGGTAGGAGCCGTCGTCAGCGTGGACGAAGTAGTCGGGGCTCACGACCGCCGCACAGCGCCCTGTGTCGTCCTCACAGCGCGCGCAGCATTCGACAAAGGACTCGCCTGTCGCCATGACCCGGCCCGCTCTCGTGCGGTCGTAGAGGCTGTACGTGGTCCCGTCGAACCCGACCTCGCCGACGATCAGGTAACGGCCGTTGTAGGACAGCCACCCCTCGTCCCACTCCGTGTCCCCGATCTTCGGATTGTACGGGGCGACCTGATGCAGCCAATTCTTCTCTTCAAACAAGGACATAGGTCGAGATCTCTCAAGGATTGGTCGAGGGGAGTTTCACGTGGAACACTCAGTCGGCGGTCCAAGGCTCCAATCGGCGAGCGCGAAACTGGAGAAGCTCGACGCCCTTCGGGGTCCACGTCTCAGCCTCGGGGTAGCCGGCCTCGGCCCACTGCTCGTTGAACGTCTTGGCGGCTTCGTCGGCGGCGTGGTGGAGGGTTCGGTGCATCGCCTGGATCTTCGGGATCCGCTCCTCCCACTCGGGCGAGACCGTGCCTTGGAAATCGGTGTCGGGGTCGGTGCTCCGCGTGAACTCGCGTCCGGCAAGCTCACCATCGCTCGGCCAGTCGAAGACGGCGGCAACGCCGTGGGACAGCCTGTCGCGGACGTAGTACATGCTCCGACCCATGCTCCGACCGTCGATCTTGTCGCTTGGCAGCATCGTCTCCTTGTACGTGACCTCGTAGCGACCCTCTTCGCGGAGCGCGGAGATCCAGCGGGCCTGCGCCGCGGCGCTCATCTCCTTGGCTCGGGCGAGGTAGGCGGCGCACTCCGGGGACGCGGCGAAAGCGGCCCACAGGCCGTCGATGTGGGCGAGTAGCTCGGCGTGCTTCCCGTGGAACTTGATCTCGCCCAGACCACCATCCTCGGGCTCCCACCTGTCGTTGATGTACCACTCGTCCTGAATCGCCGGAGCGTGCCACTTGCCGCTCTCCAGACGCCGACCCTCTTCACGGACCTTCCCAAAGGAGAAGCGCTGCGACCAGATCTTCTCGTCATCGCCCAGGTAGCTCCCGGTCCCCATCTCTATCCAGTGCGCCACGTCTCGGGCACGGCCGTCGTACCAACGCTTGTCGCGGGTCTCGATGCCTTCGGCCAGGAGCCGCGCGCGCTCGTCTGGATCTGAAATCCTCGGGTCGATCAGATCGTGCTCCCTTCCGAAGAAAAAGCCTTGGTCCCGGGCGCTCCTTGAACCCTCGTCGTAGTGATCGAATTCCGGCTTGCCGGCCACCTCCCAACACGCGAGGTGCAGCCACACCTGGGAGTCGGAGAGATCGGTTCGATCTTGTCCACCGACGTTACCGTACCCATCGTACTCGCCAAGCACACGGTCGCCCCCGGGTCCGAGGACCACGGCGTCCTTCATCCACGCGTTGATCTCAGGGTCGGTCGAATGCACCGACAAAACGGAGTGGTCGCACTCCTTGCAGTTCCATGAAAAGAATCCCATTTGCTTGTCCCTTTCCGGCCTAGACGGCCTGCGCGTTGTCCCACTCGCGGCCACCCTGTGCGGCCATCTCGGCCCGCATGTCGTCGGCGTCCGCCATCGCCTCCAAGTGAGCGTCGTAGGCTGCCTCTTCGGCGTCGTACTCGGCCACGAGGTCGTCCGCCTCGACCAGTACATTGGCGGCGCGAAGGGCCTGACAGACCTTGGGGTCGGCCAAGAGGCGGGTCAGGAGGTCAAAAGCGCGGTGGTGGCTCATGCTGTCTATACGACAGGGCCTCCGGGATCGAAACCCCGACGAAAAACGCTACGGAGTTAGGGCGCTTACTCGCCCCAGCCCGCGTATCCCGCAGCCGTCTTACCACGTGCCGACTGCATGTCCTCTCGCGTCAGTCCGAGGCGTGCGAGCACGTCATCGATCTCCGCGGCGCTCATGTCTTTCACCCCGGAGGCGAAGACCTTCCAGTCGCGCATGACCACCTTCGCCGCACTAGCGACGGGCACATCGAACTGGCCCGAGGGGCCTCTCCGACAGAAAAACAGGCTCATGTAGGCCGGGTAGGTCCGCGGGTTGTACTTGATCTCTTCGCCACCACCGCCGACGGACCCGAAGGCTGGGGTGCCTTCGGACTCGGGAGGCAACTCCACGCCGGTCAGCACGCCCGTGGGCCCCGCGAACGGGGTCTTCGACCCGCCCGCCATCGCCGTCGATTTTCGACCGCTGTCTGCGACGAAGAAGAAGGCGTTGGAAAGCTCCAGATTGCGCGAGTACCCGACTACGGATTTCCCGAAGGTCGCCCCACCCTCGCGGGCTGGCGGATGCTTGATCGAAAAGTAGGGGCGCTTGTGCAAGTTGAGGTGGACGCTGACGATCGTCCCTGGGGACACGGCCAAGAAGGCGGTGTCCTTCGTTCGCAGGTGTTTCTGCGTCCACTCCACGCGTTGTGCCGGATCGACGGTGAGGCCCCGGGCCATGACAGCACGGACGACGGTCCGCTCACTCGCGCGGCGCTCGGATTTCCCGGCGCTCTCCATCTTGGCGAGTAGCTCCTTCATCGCACGGCCATCGGAGTCGTCGTACATGAGGTGGCCGCGACCAGAGGCCCCGGGGAACTTGATCCCACGCATCCGGTCGAACTGAATCGTGCCCAAGGGAGTCACAAGCTCAAACTCGCCCATCCCGATGTGTTTGAGGTGAGCCTGGGGCCAGACATGCTGGCTCGCGTTCACGAAATCGGAGTCCACGTACACGTCCTTGCCGATCAAGTGGTGCGCGCCGATCTTGCCCCGTGCCCACTTGGACCGGGAGTACCCAAGGCCGGCGACCTCTGAGGCGTCTTCGATCTCATCCCACACGCGTTGCGCAAGGGTAGAGCGAGCCGCGGATTCCTTGACGAAGGCGTAGGCGCGGGGGATGGCATTCGTGATCGCACCCCGGCTCACTCCAAACTGCTTCATCAGGATCGGAACGACACCACGCTTGGGCCAGCCCTTGTCGTCCAGCGCGCCCAATTCATTGGCGGCCTCCGTCGGCGACATGCCACGGATGATATCGAGGAACGCGGCGAACTTTGAGGAGTCGCCCTTCTTCGGGTTGGAGTCGTTGATCTTCCGAATGACCTGGATCAGCTTATCCTTCAGGTCGGGGGACATGGAAAGGCCGGTCTGGAAAGCGTCCCCTGCATCCGCCTCAGCCTGCGTCTCCGCTCGATCGAAACGAGAGACGGCATCCTCCTCCGTCTGCATCATCTCGTCGGTGTGCCTGCTGCGAAGCCGGTTGTAGCGGCGAATCTGATCGAGCAGCTTCGTTTTGAGCGAGGTCTTGACTCGGTTCAGAACCTCGTTGCCGTCAGGTCCCACTTCGCCGCTCTCGATCCCAGACGTAAACGGCGTGCGCCGCCCTCCGTCGTAGACCGGAGGCGAAGGCATCTTCTCGTCCTCACCCTCCCCAGGCTCGCGCATGATCTGTGCAAGCGACCACGGATAAATTCCGGCGAGAAGGGCACCGATGAGCACTGAAGCCGGCATATCTCCGACAGCGGATGAGAGGAGTTTGCCGGTGTCATTCTCCCCGATGGTCCGCTTCACGTAGATCAGAACCTTCGGATACCAGAACACCTTGTCGTGGGAAAACCACTTGGGGTCAGCCGTCTCAAAGTGGGCCATCGCCTTCGCAATGGCTCGCTTGGTCCCCCGACCAGAGGACAAAGGGCCGGTGAAGGACCCGGGCTGCTTCCCCGCGACGCCCTCAAGGAACTGGAGGCGCATGAGCAGGTCCATGTCCCGCTCCAGCCTGCCTTGAGCATCGAACAGGCGAGCAGCAACGCGAGAGGCATCAGGCTCGTCAAGGAGCATGAGCGTGCGCTGGTCGATGCGCTTCCGCTTCTTGGAAGGTGTGGTGAAATGGTCGCGCATTACAGCCCCGTGGAGGTTCTTAGGTCCCACGGACCATAGACGCCCGTGTCGAGTAGCTTCCGGCGAGCTTCCTCGACGGTGTACTTGTGGATGTTGTTGATCTCGCCAATTTTGCCGGCCGCGTAGTACCGTTGTTTGGACATACGAACGTCGCCGCCATTCGACCGATCGATGACGGTGTTCCCATCCTCGACCCAAGCATGACCAAAGGCCACGCCGTCCAAAGGCCCTTGGCCCATGACTTCGGCGTGGACAAGGATCAAGTTGCCCTTCTTCTGGGATCCACCCCACATGCCGAGACCATTCTCTACGAGGTAGTTGGCCGCAGCCTCATAGCAGTCGCCTTCTGCCGAGCGAGCCTTGTGGCTGTACGCCCCGCTGTTGGCCCCTGGGAATTTTCCGATGCTAAGGGTCAACGGCCCAACCGTTACCTCGCGGTCGCCCTCACGCTCAAACTCGTCCTCGATGCCGGAGAGGTAGCCGTTCGCCCAGGTCTCAAGGTCCGCGAGCAACTCATCACTCCCGAGTTTCCCGAAGGCCCCGCCAATCGCCTCGTCCTTCATCTCCAGCCACAATTTGCGAAGGGCAGGTTCTTTGGACGCGCGCTCGACAACGAATTGAAGAGAGCGTTTGAGGGCCTGCCCGACAAACTGACGGCTCTTGCCAAGCTCCTCACCAATGGTCGTGGCGATGCCCCGAGGCACACCGTATTCGTTCATCCGACCGAACTCGGTGCGGGTTTCTCCGCCGCTAAGACTCTCGATGACGCGCAGGAAAGACTGGAACACCTCGGCGTCAGCCTGACGCGGGTTCTTGTCTCCGATGCGTCGGAGGAGCGTACGCATCCGCTTCGCCTTCGGGTTGTTCTTCTGGCCCAAGATGCGAGTGAGAATGTCGGACTCGTCCGCATTCTCAGTCTGCATCGTGTCAAACCTGCTCGTGCCCGAGGGGAGCCACTCAGGAACAGCCTTGCCCCGCGCCGTGGAGCGTGACCATTTCTTGTACTCGCTTCGTGCCTTCTGGGAGATCCATGAGTAGACGATGGGCTCAAAGCGCTGAGGTTTCAGACTGCCGTTGACCAAACCCTCCATCGTGTCGGGGTGGGTCCTCATCTTCTCGCCGATGGCGTAGAACGGGGGCGACGACATGATCGAGTGTTCCTCGCCGGGGGAAGCCCACGGCCACAACCCAGCGATGAAGCTGTTGACCATCTCCTCGGCGCTCATGTCTCGCATCGAGGATTGGACGCCCTTGTCGCCAGCGATCTCGCCAACGGATCGGCGCACCGCCGTGACGGCCTTTTCGGCCAGCCCCGAATTCGATCTTGCGGTCCACGTCTCGTCCATTTCAGCGCCGAAATGGTCCTTGGCTGAGCCGGGGCTGAGCCTCCCTCCGGTCCAGGCTCCGCGGGGGACGCCAGCCGCACCCTCAAGCATCTGGAGGCGGGCGAGGAGATCGGTCTTGGGGCTCAGATACGCATTGAAGGCCCTGGCAGCCACCCGAGACGCATCTACGACCGTTCGCCCTTCCAGGCGTTCGATGATTTTCGGGGCTACACGGGCACTCATGGGCTCCTGACCGGCATTTCGGCCTCCGCTCAGGGTAGGCTATAGGCGCAGTATTCCGGCCCCGAAGCCGAGGCGATCTCTCGAAATTCTTCTCAGCCGATCATGTGGACGAGGCGTGCGGAGACGGCCGCAAAGCTGTGGAAATTCTAGGCTCTCCGGCCCTCTGATCCTGCGGATAAGAAATGCGCGGGTTTCTTGACAGCGCGCCGACCGCACGGTACGAAAGAGCGTCGCCCTCGACCCTTCGCCCACTGCGGGCCTTCGTCACTTGGCGGCATCCCAACTGACAACGAGCAATCCCAAGCTCGTAAGGAAAACAAAATGCGCGCTGCACCCAAGGGACAAGCATGTCCCGAAATTACCCCGTCGTGGAGGGCTAGCCTCTTTCACGATCACACCCTCCTGGCAACCGCCGAACTTTCGGATTTCAAACCCTACGAAGGGGTTTCCGAACGGTCGGTCATCGAACGGGTCTTGCACCTCTCCGGCATCGGAGACAGTAGCGAGGCCCGTTTTGCGATCCAACAAGGCATCGTTCAAATTGGCCTCGTCGGCCGAGATGGGGATGACGGGGTAGTCCTCACCTTGTCTGGAGTTAACAAAGCGAAGGATCTCGTGTTCGACGGTCTGCCCCGTCTGACGGAGCCCGTCGTCCCTCGTCGTCGTCACCGCATGGCAGTGGTGGACCTCACCGACGACCCCAACGTCAACCTCACCGCCAAGTGGATCGAGAAGCAGGGCCAACCCCTGATCGACAAGCTCATCGTCTGGCTCGGATCGAAAATGCGACGGAGCGAGGAGCTTGGGCAGATCGAGGATCATGTCCAGCAGTTCCTTCTCAACATGGTGAAGCGAGACTCGCTTCGGACGGCGTTGCTCACTGGCGAGAGCATCTCACTCGCCAAGATCAAAGGCTACGTCTACAACCAAGGCAAGACCGACACCCGGAACAATGGGCGTAACGCCGTCTGCCGGGCCATCCACGGGGCCCTCACCCCGAAAGAGGTGAAGGCCCGCAAGACGCTGGTCGAACCTACCGTCCGTGTGCCCCGCTCGGCCAAGGCCCATGAGAATCCTAATTTCACATGGGTCCGAGACGCGGCACCGATGGACGGAAATTCTTCGGTCCCGATGGAGAACATTCAGGACGTTGCCTCGATCACCCAGACCGAGCAGAAGCTCGCCTTCGACGCCGGCTTCAAAGCCGTGCAAGACATTCTCCGCCGCCGTGCTCCGAAAAATGCGGAACAGTACGGCGAGGTGCTCTACAACCGCATCGTGCTGGAAATGTCAGTGCGAGAGATCAGCGAACACATGGGGATCACCCGCAATGAAGCGGCATCCCGACTGCGCACGGCGAAGAACATCATCTCCCGTGAGCGAGAGGCTGGCCGTAGCCGGCTTGAGGACGCATTTGACCGATGAGTGACACGCAAGTGAAATCGTGGAGCCGAGACTCCATCCACCCCACCCACGCCGCCGCTACCGAGCGACTGGCAAAGCTCGGGCATGACCGGGAAGGCACTTCGGCCCCCTTGGCCAAGATCCACTGCCAGACCCGCGGCTTCGTCGTGAAGATCTGGAAGGGCGACATGCAGGCTGCCCCGAAACCCAAGAAGGCCGAGGCCCCGTCCGACACACTCGGAATCTAGGCTGAGGCAAGCTCAAAGGCCGTCTACCCTCGGGTGGGCGGCCTTAGTATTTCAGGTCGAGACCCAAGCGGTTATCGTTGCGCGGGCCCGGCACTGTGTTGCAGACGCCGACGACAAGCGTGGCGGTGCCGCCGGTTGCGGCGAGGAGTGCAGCGTCGGGGTCGTTGCAGAGCAACCCGTTCTCGCTGATCTTCAGATCCTCGTTCAAGCTGTACGTGATCGGGCCACCTGCACGAACACCACCGCCGGTCAGTGCGATGGTTTCAAACACGCGGAACAGGACACGTGAGCCGCCGTTGACCATCGTGAGCACGTTGGTCGCCACCGCAGGCTCGGCGCGAAACTGGTAGCTCGTCCAGCTTTGCTCGTTCGCCTCGCCACGGCCAGCGGCCTGGGGGAGTCCGTAAACCTCGCTGGGGAAGATCAGGAAGCCGGTGCCCTCAATGCCGTCGCTGGCCTCGACCGTGAAATCGTCGGCACCCGTGGGCTCGACGTAGCGGACCCAGATGCCACCACGCCATCCGGTTGAACGCAAGATCGGCCCGGCTGCAACCGGGTATCGATCTCCGCCCTTGTGCAGATCTACGTCTGCCTGGACGCCTTCTCGGAGGGAAATGGACATGAGTCTACAGGTTGATCACTACGACCTTGCGCAGCCCATTGTAGCGGATGTTGATCGCCCGCAGACCGCCCTGGTTGTCGGCGTCCTGCTTGTTGATGTAGCTGCCGTCGTAGCGTGACGACATGTCGTTGATCTGGAAATCCTTGCCCTCGTTCCACGCCTGCATGACCTGAGCCTTGCTCTTGTAGTCCTTGCCGTAGGCGGGGACGACGGTCAGATAGGAACTGGCGGTCTTGTCCTCACCGAGCCACGCGGCAACGGTCGTGGGGACGGAAGCCTTCTTCGGAGTGTGGAGGGTGTACGAAACACCCTCTGCCTTGGAACGCTTTTCCAAGGCCATTTTGACTTCCGCTTGGATCTTGTCGAGGTCTTTGGCCTCGACTTTGTGCCCGATGGCCTTGGCTGCCTCAAGGTATTCAGTTTTGGCTCGTCGCTCGTCGCCACGGTCTTGCCATTTCACGGCGGCGTTGTATTCGTTGATCCCCTCACCCTTCGCGGAGGCGAGACGCATCGTCTCATCGGGGTAGGAGGCGTGGAGCATCCGGCTGTAGCCGCACTTGCCCTGCTTCCAGTGGTCTTTCAAGAAGCCAGTGATACGCCCGTACTTGGCCGCCTTGCGACGGTGAAGATCGGATGCGATGTGGCCGGCAGCCTCACGAAATTGGGCGCACGCCTGGACACCGAGGCTGGCTGTCTTGGCCGGGTATCCGTAGAGACCGTAGCGACCACCAGCCGCCGTCTTGCCCCCTTCGACGCCATACTTGCCGAACACGGGGCGGGCCTCGTTCAACGTGGCGAGTAGCACCTTCGCAGGGACGCTCTTGTTGCGCCTCGCATGGGTCGTCAGGAATTCAGCAACTTTGGCGTCCTTCTGGTACGCCGCCTTGACGATCTTGAGGGCGGCCTTCCGCAGCTTGCGGACGCTCGACTCACACGACGACTGGATCTGCTTGGGGTAGCCGTAGAGACCCGAAGGTGTGCGGGCTGCCTGCTTGCCGAGGGGCTTACCCCATTGGTTTTCGATGCGACTCGGGTCAGTAAGACGTGAACGGCTCATGGTGCTCCCTTAGAGGACGTACTTGATTGTGAACCAGCCTCGGCCACGACCCTCAAGGGAGAGGGTTCGTCCGCCAAGCGGTTTGAGAAGGTTGGTGTGGTGCGCGTCGTACCCTTGGCGCTTGGAACGGAGAATGGCATCCGCGGCAACAACAAGCTCGGTGCCTCGGGGGTCGTAGTCCACGCCGAACAGTTCGCACTGATCTCGGTCGAGGTAGACCTGTTGGCCAACAGCTTCGGCGAAGATCGCTTCGCGGTAGCGGGCGGCCACCATCGTGACGGGGATGGGTACGCGAGTCGAAGCCATGACCTGCCGGCCATCGGTCGTGATCTCGCGCTCGATCGCCATCGCCGGACGCCGGACGATGTAGCGCGGCCATTTCTCGCCCCACTTGGAGTAGAATTCGCCCTTGGGCACGACCCGCACAGTTTCCTCCGGGTCAGGGATGTTCGGGTCGGCTACGTGAACCGTGTGGTCCTCGTCAACGTCGAACACGACGGAAGCATGGGACCAGTCGCGGCCTTCAGGGTTCCAGGCGATCATTACGGGGATGCCCGCGTCGGTCCACGCCTTCATCTGCGCGATGGTCGAGGGGACCACGAGCGTCGCCCGCATCCCGTAGTGCTGCGCGGCGGCGGCTGCATCCTCCCAGGTCGCACCGTGCATCGGCTTCGCACCCATGACCTTGTTGACCAAATCGATCGCACACTCGGAGTCCGCGACGCCCAGTGCTTTGAGGCACATGTGCATCGAGGTCGTCATGCAGTTGTACTGATTTGCCTGCCGGATCGGCTGCACATCGGCACGCGCGGTTCGGATCTGATTCCGAACCCAGGCAGCCTGACGCGACCCTTCGTCTCCGAGCTTCGCGTCGTGGCGAAGGGCGGCTACGATCCGATTCACGGAGGCTTTGTCTGGCGCAGGCGGCACGGGTTCCCTACTCGGGCCCGCGCATAGCCCGAAAAACGGGCTCCCTACGACGCTTCGGGGAGGCTCAGGTCCAACCCGTCCTTCACGCCCTGCCAATACACGTCCGACGCGGCTTCAGCGACCGCCTCCTCAACGCTCCTACCGGCCTTCAGGGCGGCTGCGAGCTTCTTCAGGACAGCGACCTGCCCCGCGGCATGACGGCGCTCTAGCACCGGCCTCATGGCGGCTACGTGGCGTTCAAACATCGCCAGGTCCGGCTTGCGTGTCTTGCTCATTCATTTCCCGTCGCATCATGTCGAGCGTCGATTGCGCCGCTTCGGGTCCGAGGTGAAGGATTGCCTGTTGGAATGTGCCCAATATAGCATTTACTACGCCATCCGAGAGCCGTTTGACCGTTTCGGGGTCTGAGTCCCGAATTTCCTCCTTGAAAACCGGGTCATGCGCGGCCTTGACCAAGATCGAAAGCAGGGTCTCGCGCTTGATTGCCTCACACAAAAGCGCGTGTGCCGCCTGCTCGATCCCCCCGGAATTCAATGTGGCAGTGACCTGCTCGTCCTCGGGACCTTGTAGCTCGTGCTCGCTCCAGGTGTCGCCCTGGCCGTCGGTGACGACGCGCACCTCCATGACGAAGCACGAATGAGTCGGGTGTTGACCCTTGATCCAAGGCTTGCGCGGAGCGACGAGTCCCATGCCCCCATGTTACCGGGTGGACAGGAACCGAGCCGTGACCTTGTGAGCGAGCCGGTCGTAGAATTCCTGCTGCATTTCGATCTCCTCCGGGGCCCCTCGACCGCTCTGCCCCCAATCGGGCATCGTCTTGACGCACTCTTGAACCATTGGTCGGGGCACGAGTTTGCCCGCGTTCGGGTTCTCTTTGTCCTTGAGGATCGAAACGTGATTGCGGTCCTCCACGACCCGGAGAGGCAAATTAGTCTCCTCCGCAAGCTCGCAGGAATGCTGGAGAGGGACTGCGTTGTCCTTGTCGCCGTGGAGGATGACCCCGCTCGTGTTCGGTGGGTGGACATTCGCCCAACCCCTTTGCCAAGCCGGAGCCACATAGATCACCTTGGGCTTCGCACCCTTGTGTTTGCGCAACGCGAGCATGGCAATGGCCCCTCCGCGGCTGTACGCGACCAATACCCCCGGCTGAATTTCCTCAAGGTATTCGACGGCCTCTTCCACATCCTCCTTTGGGATGGGCTTCGCGTCTGAGAATTCAGGGCCCGGCAAACGCATCGACTCGGGGGACATTTTCCACCCGTGAAAGCCGGAGGGTCGTGCGACCCGCCACCGCGCGGCTACCCTGAACGCAGACATTGGCTCAGTGACCCCAACCGAACGCGGTCTCGTACATGGGCTTGCCATCCCACTTGCTCGCGTGGATGGACGAGTTGATCTTGACGCCGCCGTACATGTTCGGGGTACGCCGCATCTTCTCACTGATGAATTTCCCCTTTGCCGGTCCGACGTATTCGGCCCCGCGCTCAGAACGAACGTTCTTCTTGCCGATTTCGCGCAGGAGGACCTGCTTCCCGCGAACCTCCACGATCTCGTAGTAGTTCACGTTGGTCTGGTCGTAGCCCCAGGACGCCGACAGAATGTCGCCCACCACGTAGTCGTGCTTGTACTGGCGACGCGCCTCCTGCTGCTTCTTCTTCCGCTCCACCCACGCTCGGCGGTTCGTGGTGGTCTGCTCGACCATCGCTTGACGACGCGCATCGGTCTTGAACCGATAGTTCCACAAGGGCTTCTCCGATCGGCCCTGGAAGGCAGTGCCATAGAAATGGTCGCCCTCTTCCCAGAGGTAGATGGCGAGGTCGGTGCCTTCGGGGATCAAGGGCTCTGCGCCATGCAGAGTCTTGGGGAGATAGAATTCACGAGGAAGCGGGCCGTAGCCCTGGCGCTCAACGCCGGCCGTCACTTTTTTTTTAAGAAGCGGGAGGATCTTCGCACGATGCTCAGGGTGAGCATGGGCGAACCGGACGAGCCTCGCACGGAGCGATGCCTTCTTCGGCTTCTTCTCGGCCTTGTGCTTCTTCTGGGTGTCGTCATCCAGAGGGTTTCCGTCATCGTCCTGAAGGTAGATGCCGGGCATCGACTGGGAGCGATCGAGAAGCTCGTCCACGTCCAGGTCGAGCACGATGCACTTCATCTTCCGCTCAGGGTCGATGGTCATCAGCGCTGCCCAACGGTGGTGGCCGTCGAGGATGTGGCCGTCTCGGGTCACGATGACTGAATCACCGATATTCGGGAACAGCCCCTTGAGGTGGGCCGTGGCGAACGCGAGTGACTTCTTGGCCTTGATGAACTTCTGCGTCGCCTTCAGCTTGCCGACGGCGATGGGAACATCCTTTTTGGTCTCGACGCCATCCTCGGCAAGTTGCGCGACGAAATCTTCCAGCACAGTCTTGTCCGAATTCGGATCGGCACCAGCCGCAACCATCGCCTGAGCCTTCTTCCGGTCCTCGGCGAAACCCTGGAGGTACTGGCTTTTCATCTTGTCGGGCAGGTCATCCCAGGACACCATGTCCATCGAATCGAAGCCTGCGCGCCACTCCTTTTGAGCCCCGATGCGCTCGTTGTCCGACAACGCCATCTCCTTGACCGTCTTGTCAACGGTGATCTGCGGCATCTTGGAGCGCGGGAGCCCGAGGTTGCCTTTGCAGACTTCTTCACCGTCGAGTTTGTCCTCCTTGCACAGATCTTTGTCGAGATTCTCTTTGAGCTTGCGCGCAATTTCGATCGCCATCGTGGCGTCGCCGCCGACAACCCCGAGGTCGTAGCCCTCAAGCTCCTCTTTGTGCTCGTCGGACAGGTCTTCGTACTCAACGTCGGGCGGCGGGTGGTAGCCGCGAAGGTCCGCGAGGTCAGGGAGAGCGATCTTCTTCTTGCGCTCCTCAAGGAGTGCATCCGCAGCGGCGTCGGAGTCGGAAGGCGCCTTCTTCGGCTTGTCCTTGCCCTTCTCCTCGTCCTTGCCTTTTTCCTTGTCCTTGCCCTTCTCCTCCTTACCGCCAGCGGGCTCCTCACCCTTGACTGTGTGCCGCTTGGGGTCAGCTTTGGGGTGGTCCTCAAGGTGCTTTTTCCGAGCTTCTTCTGTTGGCCACTCCTTCGCAATAACGGTCAGAACCTTCTCACGAAGTTCTGGTTTGCGGTAGGCAAGGCGGATGAGCCGGCTGCGGAGGTTCTTGTTCGCCAAACGTGATTGAAACATGGTCTTATGAGCCTTTTGATCGTCGTCTGACAAGGGCATTTCGTCCATACCCTGCACGAACACGCCCGGCTGGGAGTGTGCTTCGTGGAGTAGGTCATCCATGTCCATGTCGATGATGGTGGCCTGCATTTTCCGCTCGGGGTCGAGGATCAGCAGGGCTGCCCAACGGTGGTGGCCGTCGAGAATATAGCCGTCCCGAGAGACGACGATGTTTTTGGAGGGGTCGAACACGGCCCGCAGCGCTGCGTCTGCGATGCCATAGACGGTCTTCGTGATCAGTTCGCGCTGAGTTGCCTTGAGCATCCCAACGGGGATATGTGCGGATTTGGATCCGACGCCTGCATCCTCCAAACGGTTGAGGAAATGCTGGAGGATGGTCGTGTCATCGTCGGGGTCAGCCCCGGCTGCGATCATGGCTTGCGCCTTGTGAATCGCAACGGGGTCGTGGGCATCCTCCATCATCTGACGGACGGTCTTGTTCTCGACCTGGGGCATCTGGAAGCGGGGAATGCCCTTGTTGTCCGCACACAGGGAGGGCTCTTGCTCGCACAGGTTCGCGGAGAGCTTGAGCCCACCGAGCATGAAGCGGGCAACCTCGGCTGCGGTATGGGCATCGTCACCGACGCCGGTCGCACCCGTGGGCCCTTTGACTTCAAGTTGGTACTCGCGGTCGAGGATGCTTTTGACTTCCTCGGGGTCGAGATCCGCGACAGAGGCGGGCGGCGGCTCAGAGAGCTTGCGCTGGACGAGAAGGCCGACAGCCTTATCCTCCCGCTCGCCGCTGCGAAGCTCCCCCTCGATCTTATCCCACAGCTTGGAAAACCGTGCAGAGCGAACGCCCTTCTCGTGAACGAACCCGAAGGCTCGGTTGACGGCTCGGGCAATCATCTGAGGTGAGGAGTCGAGAGACTCGGCAACGCTACGGAGGATCTCTCGGGGCAGGCCATACAAACCCGTGCGCTTGAACGCCGCCCCAAGCTCGCCAGGCTTCAAGCCGTCGATGGCGGTTTCGTAAGCGGCGAGAGCCTGTTGGTCGAATTCACGAGGATTCTGCCCCTCAATGCGATCCATGACCCGACGGAACCGCTTGGCGTCGGGGTCCATGCGGTTACGGTAGACGTGTTGGAACACTCCGTGCTGATCGAAAAAGGTGGACTCTTCCTTCGCCTCTTTCCACGCTTTCGCCGACGCCTCACGAGCCTCGGGCGTCCCGAGGTCGAGAAACATGCGGTCGTCTAGCGCGTCGAGGGTTGCGTCATCCATTTAGCCACCCAGATACGAAAAGCGAGATTCCAGAAGCCAAATCTCTTCGCGGGGATCCCACTTCAAAGTGTTGTCATACTCGGTCCCGTGACCGCCGTACTGGTGTCCAGGCTCTAGCGAACCCTCGCCACGGAGATAGTCCCGCACGAGCCGTTTGTCGTGCGGGCCGAATCCCCCCTCCTCCTCGTAGTAGCCAAGGGCCACGACCTCATAGTAAGTGAGAGCACCATAGGTGTTGGGATTAGTCGATCGGCCCCGAGGCCCCCGAGGCTTGAGGTCGTTTCGGATCTTGAGTTTCTCGGTACGTGACGCTCGTTCAAAGGCAGCTTGCAGCGCAGCGGTTCGGATTTTGGTCATGCCGAGCGAAGCCATCTTGTCGGCGCACGACGGACAGAGGGTGCGCACGTCGTCGCGGCTCACCCAGCCCCCAGTCTTCTTCTTGCGAGGACCTTTGCGCCAATCCGTCGAGCCTTCGACCTGATCGGCAAGGGACGCACAGAAGCCACCGGCACCGTCGCCCATGTGCTTCTCCATGCGCTTGATGCACTTCGTGACCTTGTGCTTCACATCGCCGGTCAGCTTGCCCCAAAAGCTCTCCACGCTGTCCTGAGTCCAACCTTTCGGCAGGTTCTTCCAGCCGATCGCCCGCTTCTGGATCAGCGGAAGCAAGTCGTCCCGAAGCTCGGGCTTGGCGTGAGCCAATCGGATCAGTTCAGCGCGCAGGCTCATCATAGTCCTTTAGCGGCGGCGTACTCTTTGTGCCACTGCTTCACCGTGCGCTCCGCCACCTCTTGAATGTCGGGCCTGCTGAACCACTCCGGCTTCTCATAGGCGACAATGGCCCAATCCACGTCCTCTTCAAACCACAGCGACCTGCCCCACTGAAGGGCCTCTTTTTTCGCTTCTCTGCTCAGGAGTCTTGCCGCACTAACCGTGACTTCAATACCGCCGTGGCCTGCGGTCATGTGTTCATAGACTCCGGGTGCAAGATTCTTGACATGCTGAGGAGGCCCCCAAGGCGTATTGGTGGCGGCACCTCCAGCTTTCGTGAGAAGGGGCAGGAGGTCGTCACGAAGCTCCGGTTGAGCGTGCGCGAGTCGGATCAGTTTGCTTCGTAGGTTCATCTCAGATCATCCCCAAGTACAGGAGCCAAGAAGGGTGGCCGTGTTCGCAAACACCATCAGGCTCGACCTGACAGCCATCGGTCGCATCGACCACAGAGTCCATGAGCATGCGGTTTAGCTGACCGCTAGAGGGCTCTCGGTCTGTCGGGCTCGGCCACCTTCGGGCCTCCTTCAACAAAGGGAGAAGCGCTGCCCGAAGGTGCGGCTTGGCGTGGGCGAGGCGGGCTGTCCGTGCGAAGAGGGAGGCCCGCTTGCCCGGAGGCTTGTTGTCGGATTGTCCCTTCGCCTTGATCTTCTCCGTCACTTCCTTGACGGAATCAGGGGGGTTCTCGACGTTCTCCTGAAGCTCCTTGGGCATGTCCTTCAGAGGCACATCCTCGCCGCGTTCAAATTTGCCTTCCTTCTCGTCCTCGTCATCGGTGGCGAGGAGCGGGAGCAGGTGCGCTCGGAGGTGCGGCTTGGCGTGCGCGAGGCGAACGGTGGCTTGATAGAGAGCGCTCTTGCCCGGGGGCTTGTTGGTGGACTGGCCCTTCGCTTTGATCTTCTCCGTGACCTCCTTGACCGACTCGGGGGGGTTCTCGACGTTCTCCTGAAGCTCCTTCGGCATGTCCTTGAGAGGTACGTCCTCGCCCTTCTCAAACTTGCCTTCCTTTTCGTCCGCGCCATCCGCGGAGCCCCAGAAACCCTTGGTCTTCTTCTTGAGGTGCGGGTTGTTGTTGTCACCCAGCCATCGATCTACATCGGACCACAGAGTCTCCTGATCCTTGACCTTGCGAAGCGCGGCCTGGACCGCAGGAGGGAGATCGTCAAAACTCATGGCATCGCCGGCCCGGTCCTTCAGAATCTTCTCCTGCCGCTTCATCAGCTTGCCGACCTTGGAGGCGGCCATGCCGCGACCGGGCTCGATCCCGTCCTCGCTGAATTCCATCCCGCAGTCGCGGCAACGGTAATACTGCCGGTTGCCGAGACCGCCGAGAGGCATCCCCTCGCCGCCGCAGACCGGGCAGTCATCCTCCATGTAGGAGGCTTTGAGCATGGGCAGAAGGTGGTCCCGAAGCTCCGGGTGAGCATGGGCCAATCGGATCGTAGCTTGGCGGAGTGGGTCAGTCATGGCGCACCTGGGCAGGGCGCATGAGACGCCCTCTGCTCCAGGCCGAGCTATAACCGGATCAACGATTCTCGCCGGGGTCGGGCAGATCGTCCGAAAACTGGTACATACGCCGGTTAATCGCCTCCGCCGCGTCCTGATTTCTCTCGTAGGGCAGGATCCAGCGAGGCTCCTTGCGCCGTTTCAGACCGCTCCCGACCCAGATCCGCTTCCAGTGACCCTGGACCCAGTGCCGACGAGCGTCGGCGCGCGTAGGCAGCGGCGTCTTCTGCGACTCGATGGCGGGGGCGATTCTCGTCACAATCGCGTCGGACAAACTCCCCAATTCGCGCATTGCGTGCTTGGCCTTGCCCTTGTTCAAATTCTTCTTGCCGCGGAGTCGAGATCGGATCTCCTTCTCCCGCTCGGCCCGAGTGCTCGTCACCGTCTCGCGCGCATCGGATCCCAAATAGAGGAGCATGTTGAGGCCGAGCCGCACTACGTCGAGATACGACTGACGCATCGGCTCCTCGGCCTCTTCGCCCATGAGGTCCATGCCCTCGTCGTGGTCAGCGCGCAGGGGGTTGTCCAGCAGCGCGGCGAGGTACGTTTCGATATCCGCGTGCTCGATGGCCTCGTCGGTGTCGATCGTCACCCAGGCGGTCGCGTCGTCAAGATCATTGAGCGATGTCTTGTTCGGGCCGCCGTACATGAGGAACAGAACCTTGGGGCCGATCTGCACCATGTAGAATCCACGGAGGCGATGCCAGCGCGTGCGCTCCCCTCCCCACACTTGAATTTCGCTGTCCGGCGTCGCCACGTACACGCATGGGTACGGCAGCCGGATCGCATCCATCGGCAGGTTCTTGAGGTTCGTGATCTGGAACATCGCCTGTAGCCGGCGGCCGAGAAGGAACGCTTGTTGGCCGTAAGTCTCGTACCAGAACATCGCTTCCAGGCTGCACGCGGCGCTCGGGGAAGCCCCGACCAACTCACGCAACGCGTGTTGCAGGTGGACGTACGGATTGAGATCAGCGCCATTGCGCGCCTGCTTGATCAGGTCGCGCCCCGCTCCCCGAAGGCCGTAGTACAGCGAGCGCAACGGGGTGTCGTGGCGCAAGAGCACGTCGAAATGGAGGTCGGGGTGCTTCATTTGGTCCTCAATGGGCGACGGCTCCGCCCATATCCATGAACGACGCCGGGCCGTAGATCGAAACCTACTCCAGTAAGAAATCGATCAAGTCAACGCCCTCTGTGTCAGGCGGGGACTCCTTCTTCTTGGGCTCAGGCTTCACGAGAGCCTCCTTGCGGCTTTTCTCCCACTCCCTCTCGCCCTTGTCTAGCTCCTTCTTGAAGCGCTCCTGAACGTCCTCTGGCAGCTTACGGCGAGTGTGCGTCCCCTGGAACCTCTCGCCGTCTTTGCCCACCACGATGACGATCCCGCCGCACGCACGTGCCCATGCCGCCGCACGACGCTGGGCCTTGCGGCCGGCGAGGTTGGCGGGGGTATCGGGCGGGGGCTTCTTCTTCGGCTTGCTCAACGGCGTAGTGTTCGTCCGAAATGAGGTATGTCGTCAGGATACCGGCACCGCCAGCCTTCGCCGAATTTCCATTTGATCGCATCGAGCAGCGCATACTCTCCTTCGCCGTGTCCCACGTTCCAGTCGCCCCCACCCGTGTGCCACCATTCGTTGAAGATGGACCGTTGCATGGCGTCCATCTTCACCGGGAGGATCACCGGAGGTTGCACGGTCTCTCCACTTTCGTGAAGCGAGCGGATTGCCTGCTCCAGATTCCAGGCGGCGTTGACCATGCTCTCGTAGGTGGACTCGTCTCCGGCCATCGCCCGAACGCAGTCGCGCATCGAGAGCTTGCCTGTGACATAGAGCCGACGAATGAAGAAGGCGCCAGCCGCTTCCACGCTTTGAGTGTCAAACACGAAGCCCCTCGCCAATCAGATCCCGTGCTGCCGCCGGGGAGGGGGAGGCGGCGATGTTGTGCTCGTCCAATTTGTAGGCCGCCTTGGCGATTCGCCCCATCCGATCCACGGTCAGGTTGTCGTCGTCTCGGTCGTGCTTCCACTCGTAGCAGTGGACGAGCGCGTTGATCATGGCCGCCTTGATCGCAGGCGCATCCGCGTTGACATTGTGCTTGATCACGATCTGGAGTTTCTTGCGCTTGGACGAAGGGCCATACCACCAGTATGTCGCAAACCGATCGTGCCCATACGCGCCGTGGTCCTCCAGCTTGAGGGTAGGGATCCAGTTTCCTTTGAACACGCCTTTGAACACGCTGAGCCGCGACAGGCGTAGAAGCTCCTTGCGCATGTGGACACCATCGAAGAGGAACGCGCCCAACTCCTTCGCCCGTCGCACGGCCTTCTTCTTGGCCTTCTTCTTGGCCGCCGCCCTCGCCTTCGCCGCCTTGCGTGTCTCGACAGCGAGACACACGCGTTCGACCAACTTGCGCTTGCCCTTCTTGGACGAGCAGTCGAGACAGAACCGTTTGGGGTTCAGGGCCGCCATGTTCTCGGGAGCCAGGATCCCCACCTCACACTCGGGGCAGACCCAGCGCCGCTTTGGTTTTTTGCGTGTAGTCGCCATGATGTTTCCTCTACGAGACTCGGCGCCCTCGCAGGTGCTCCGAGAAGTCGAGCAGTTGGTTGAGTTTGGCGACCAGCAGTCGTGGCAGGTCGCCAATGTCCTGAGCGAACACATGGTCAGGGAACACGTCACGGACGTACTCGGTGCCAGGCCCGACACCGACGCCGATCACGTGAACGCCCGCCTTCTTGGCCCGGCGAAACTGCGAGGGCATGACACTCCGGGCGTTGCCCGTGGGGCAACCATCGGTCACAACGAACAGGATGCGGTGTCCCTCGGGACGGTCGCTCAGGGCCCGCAAGCCGAATTCGATGCCGTCTGCCATCGGGGTTCCCCCGATCGATTGCATCTTGGTCATGCGTCCCTTGACCGCGGCGAACTTCTCCTCCCAGCCTTTGAACACGTCGTAGTTGATCGAGCCATTCCGATGGCACTGGCGGAACATTGGATCCTTGCGCTCCTCTTCGGTGATGGCGCGGCGCGATCCCCCGAGCCGACCCCCGTCCCGCCAGCCGAAGGCCATCGTCGCGCCTCCGATGTGGTCGATGGGCTCCGCGATGGCGAACATCGCTTTGGTCAGCGGGGCCTTGAGGCTACGCGTGCTGGACGACTGGTCAAGACTGATCGCCGCCGCGATGCTCGTGTCGGGTTGCTCGGCCGCCTCTTGAAAGGCGCGTGTTGGAGCGCGGCCATCGGTGAGACACATGCGCGAGTGGACAAGGTTGCGGCGGCTCAGCCGACGACCCTTTTTGACTCCGTGATCCGTTTCAGTCTGCTCCGAAGCTCGGACAATCTGTCGAAGCCGGGCGCGGAGGTAAGAGACTTCGCGCTTCACCGACGAAAGGATCCGGTCTGCATTCGCATTGTCCTGCAACGTGTGGGGTGGCAGTTGGACAAGATCGCCAGAGGCATCCCACGGGCGCCACTCCATCTCGTTGCCTTCCACGTCGCTCTCGTCCTCACGGGCTTCCTCAAACGCCTCGGACAGAGCGTCCGCCTGATCGATGCGGCCCGACTCCTCGCCGTTCTCGATTTGATCGAGGAGGTCGTTCGCGGCATCCGACCAAGGCTCGTCGGGGGTCTCACCCACACCGCCCTCGGGCGAGTCGCTTGAACTCTCGGTGTCGTCGGCACCCTCTTCGGAGTCGTCATCCGAGCCTTCAGACTCGTCGCCTTCGGAATCTTCTTCGTCGGCTGATCCTTCTTCGTCGCCTTCTCCACCCGAGCCTTCCTCGTCGCCTTCCTCGTCGCCTTCTCCACCCGAGCCTTCCTCGTCGCCTTCCTCGTCGCCTTCCTCGTCGCCTTCCTCGTCGCCTTCCTCGTCGCCTTCTCCACCCGAGCCTTCGGACTCGTCACCTTCGGACTCGTCACCTTCGGACTCGTCACCTTCGGACTCGTCACCTTCGGACTCGTCACCTTCGGACTCGTCGCCAGCGTCGTCCCAGTCCTCGACCTGAATCTCAGTGGCCTCAGACTCGCCGTCTTGATCCTGATCGTCGGAGTCGTTGAATTCGATTTCTTGCTCGTGAGAACAGACAGTGCAACGGATGATGCCCGCACCCTTGACCCGCTTGCCGTTCACTCGCTTGGGGCGGAGACGGAGCTTGGACGGAGGTGCGCCACACGAAGGGCACGCCATTTCGCTAGCCTGATCCTTAGCCTCGTCAGGCATCGAATCGGCGAGGTCGCGCAGGACAATCACCGCATCCATCGACACGCGAAGGAAGCCAAGATCGTCGTCCGTGCTGAGCGCGATAGCCTCCCGCAACACAGGGGACAACGGGCCGTCCGTGACGACGGTGTAGGCGTCGGGCTGAGCCTCTCGGCGCTCCTTCAAAACGTTGCGAATCGCCAGTGTGTTGTACCCGAGCCCGAGGTCTCGGAAGCTCATGGTGATCACGCTGAGAGGCGTCCACACATCGGCTTTGGTCGCGCCCCGCTCGTACGCCTGGAGTCGTGATTCCTGCTCTTGCGAGAGCACGAAATCTTGGAGGTCAGACATGGGCATGGAGATGCCGGGGAACTGCTCGCAGCCTCGACGTTCGATCCGAACATCCTCGATGATATCGCAGAACTCGCGGAGGAGACCTCCGAGCTTCGCCCAGTCGGCCTTGTCCCAACGGCTCTCGATCATGTCCCAAACCTCCGACGTTGTGATCCGTCGGCGGCACGAGTAGAGAGAGTGCAACGCCTCGTGGTGTCCGCCTCCGGCCAAGGCCAGGGCAACACGTCGGGTGAGGCGTAAGGGGGTCGCCGCGATGACGATGTGCTGTCCCTCAACCTGAGTGTCGTTCGCCTCTTTCACCCAGGCATCCACGTCGCTCCACGTCGGGGTCTTACCGGGGTAGCGCTTAGCCCAGGTCTGCATCGCGCCGAGCACGAAACGAGCGGTCCAAGCGTCACGGTTGTAGAAGCGGGACCCTCGACTGAAGACGCGGCGAGAGATGCCCGTGCCCGTCAAGATGGTGTCCACGCTTGCTTGATGGGTCGCATGCCACTTGGCGCCGTTGAAGGTCGCGGGGAGGTTGGAAAGGGCCATCGGAACCTAGAACGCCAGAGGCTCGCAAATCGAAACCCGGAGCACTTGCCTTCCTTTATACGCCAAACGAACCCCGACCTGAACGTCGGTGATCCCCACGGGATCGAGCAGCAGGGCTAGGTTTCGATGCGCTCTCCTCGATCGTCTCATCGGTGTGACGCGAGATTTCCGAAGAGACGCAGGTTTCGGTTACGCCCTGGTTGGCGTAACTAGACTCGTCACCGACCGGCTCGTTTTTAGAGCCCACTGGAGCACACCATGACCGAAGCGACCATCCTCCCCAAGTGTCAGGAATGCGGCCACGAGCAGCACTGGCTCGGCGATCACATTTCAGAGGCCCACAACCTCTCACTGGACGACTACCTTGACCAACATCCCGGGTCGGCCGTCGTCAGCGAGTCCGTTGTAGAGCGTCTGGAGTCCAAGCGCTTGAAGCGAGAGCACCCGCCCGCGCTTGACGATCTTTCCGTCGATATCTGCGGCATCTCGGTTCCGGTGAACGCGATGGTCCCCGAGTCGGCTTGCTTGAAGATGCCCTTCATGTACGCCTTTCCCGAGCACGGGGAACTTCGCGTCGATGTGACCGAGACGACCCTCGCGCTCACGATGAAGCGACACTCCTACTTGTGGGGTCTGAGCGGCACGGGCAAGGACGGATACGTCCACGCCTACTGCGCTCGGACACGCACTCCTTCGCTCATGTTTCAGATCGTTCCCGGTGCGGACATTGAGCCCTGGCTGTACGCCCAAGGGTTCAACAAAGACGGCACCGAGTGGATCGAGGGCGACCTTCTGAAAGCGGCGCGCGACGGCTTCCTCTGCGAAGACGGCACGCGCATCCCCTACCTGATCCTGATCACGGATTTTGACCGCGCCACCAAATCGCAGGCTGAGATTCTCCGGTTGATCCTCGACTCCATCGAGGGGCGCATCCCCGGCCCCACGGGCGAAGTGTTCAAGATGCTGCCAGGGACGACCATCGTGGCGACCGCCAACACGGCCGGCGGTGGCGACGAGACGCGCCGGTACGTGTCCGCGAACATCATGGACACCTCCATCCTGGGACGCTTCAAGCGCAAGCTCCAGTTTCACACGATGGAGTGGGAGGACGAAGGCCCGATCCTCCGCAACAAGTTTCCGCTGTTCGCCGAAAAGTGCGAGCACCTGATGGATGGCATCGGTGCCGCAACGGGAGCGCTCCGTGAAAAGATCCACGCGGGCGAGCTTTTCACCGAGTGGAGCCACCGCGACATTTGCAACTTCGTTGAGCACGCGGAGGACATTCTGCGACTCGTGATCGCACGTGACCCGAAGGCCGCCATCCCCGAAGATCTGATGATCCGAGCCTGGAGAATCGTTCGTGACGGGATGCCCGACTCGGAGACACGCCTGGAGGCGACTCGCCTCGCTTCCCCCCACATCCCCGGCGGTCTGATCGAAGCGGGCGACCGCACCGGAGACACGAAATCTGACAGCCTGTTCGGCTAAAGGCTCGTATTTAGAGCCAAGGAGCACGACCATGACCGACACCAAACCCACCCCGAATACGATCAAGCCACACCTTCTCGTGGCGCTGGCAAAAGCCGCCGAGTTTCGTGCGGACAGCCCCGTCTCCATGCGGGATGTGTACGACCCGATCTTCGCTCGCATGGGGATCACCGAGGAACAGTTCGGCAAGATCCCCAATGGCAACCGCCTCCAAACGCACCAGTGGATCGGCATCGCCTTCCGCAAGCTGAAGCTGGACGAGATGACCACGCAGCCGAAGCGAGGCATCTGGGCCGTGACCGCGAAAGGACTCGCCGAAGCCAAGCGGCTTCTCGCCGACGAGGGCGAGGCGACTCCGGCGACCGCCGAACTTGAGGAGCTTCTGGCGACCCCTACCACGGCCGACTCTCTGTTGGACGATGTTGTCGCAGCGGCGGCCACTGAAACTGAGCCGGAGTCCGCAGCGGAGCCCGAGCCCGAGCCCGAGCCCACGAATCTCGTGGAGCTTCGACGCCCCGACGCACGGGCGTACCACACCGACCCGCACATCCGCTCTCTGGCGATTGCGGCGACCATGTGCTTCGGCTTCCACTCGTCACGTGCTCGGGCCTGCAAGACCTGCCCGCTCGCGGCGGAGTGTGTGCAGGCGGTACGCGCCGAGTTCTCACGGCTCGGCAAGAAGATCGAAAAGGAGGAGAGTGATGCTCGCGCCCGCCTGATGGCAGAAGCGCGGATCAAAAAGGCGGCTGCGGCCCAAGCTGGGGTTACGACCGATGCCTTGCTTGAAGACCTGGAGGCCACCGGGACGGGCGGCAAGAAATCCAAGCGCAAGGTGGACCGCAAGGCGCGAGCACAGGCCAAGTGGGACAAGAGTACCGCGGTTCCAATCACGGCCCGCAACAACCAGATCTGCACGGCGTGTAGCAAGTCCCTGCCCAACGGTACGAAGGTGCTCTGGATCGAAGAAGCCGGGACCTTCCACTCGGAGTGCTTGAAATGAGTGAAAAACTCCAAGTGAGTTGGGACGGGGGGAGGATGGTCGAGGTTGATCTTGACCTCTTCCGCACCCGCTTCATCGACACGTTCTGCGAATGCGAAGGCGTCACGCGCGAGACCGCCACCGGATCCGACGTGGTTGACTTCGCCAACACGTACATGGAGATGGAGTGCCACATCCCCTTCAAGGTGTGCTGCAAGTGGGACAAGAAGTTGGTCGCCGCGGCGAAGGTCTCCCTCGATCTCCTCGGCCCCGAGGAATCTGACTCGCTGACCGCCGAGGTCATCCTGGCCGACGCCGAAGAGGATATTGCCTTGCTCGCCTCCGCGTCCACGCTGGAGGAGAAGGTCGAGGCGGCCTCGGTCCTCTGGCGCATCGCGTCCCTCGCCAGCAAGGCGGTCGAGAAGATCAAGACGGAACTTCGGACCAAGGCGTACCTCCAGTTCATCGAAACCGGCGAGAAGGAGCAAGAGATCCGATCCAAAAACGCCTGGGCAACGATCAAGATCCCAGGAGATTCGATCACCCTCGCGCCCGGGGCCGACATGGAAAAGCTGCACCGCGAGATCGGCCCGATCTTCGATGAGCTTTTCACACGCACCGTAACCTATGCCCCCAAGCCCGATTTCGCAGAACAGTTCACAACCGTAGTCAGCGACCCGAGGCTCCAAAGGTCCGTGATCGACTGCATCGGCACAAAGGCAAACACTCCGCGAATTTCATTCCGAAGGAAGGACCGGACGGGGTAAGATCCGTTGATGGCCCGTGTTGGTACAACTCGCAAAAGCATCTCTGTTAACGCCGAGGCAGGTGAACGGATCAAGGCGTACACCGACGAGCGTGGAGTGTCCAACGCGGGCTTCATCGAGTCGTTGGTCGAAGAACGCCTCGGCACGGCCACAGACAAGGACCGCGAGGCTTACGAGGACGACCAGAAAAAGCCGAAAATTGGACAGGATCCGAAGGAGAAGAGTACGGATGAGAAGCCATCTCCCAACGAGATGGATGACTACATCCCTCCGATCCAAAGCTGGTGAATATGCAAGCCGTCCCTTCCGAACTGTCCCAGGCACCCATCGACCTGGAGAAGCACCGCCTCGTGCAAGCGCTTCTCGATCTGCTCGTGGCATCCGACCCCTACGGAGTCGGCGACGCCGAGTTGGAATCAGCCCGCCACGAAGCGCGGGTGCTCCTACAGCGCCAGTTTGGCGGGTATGCTCGCCCCCTGAGCCGTGCGGCGAGGCATCTCTCGCCCTCATGCCCGGGGGCGTCCAAGGGCTCAGAATCGCTGTGAGCGCCCTTGAAGGGCGCGTCTTTCACGCATCGAATTCTACTGGATTGAGAAATTCGATCGGAGTAGGTTTCGATCTGATGGTGGGCACCGTTCCAGTTACAGAGGACGAAACCCATGCCCACCAAGACCAACACCGCTTCCGCCCTGCCCACCCTTCGCGTTCCCAGCGACGCCTGCCTGCCCGACAACGCGCAGTGGACGAACCGATTCGAGATTCGGTCCTCGTCAAGCTCCAGCGTCTACCGGGTCGCGCAGCACAAGACCGGCCGCTACTGGGGCTGCGGATGCCGCGGCTACATTTACGCCAAGAAGGACAGCGCTCGCGGAAAGACCTGCAAGCACCTGACCACTCTGGGACTCGCCATCAAGGGCGAGAGCTACACCCCGGTCGAAGTGGCCTTCACCCCGGCCGCAATCGGCTAAGCGATTTCCCGAGGGCCAGCCCATCCTGGGCTGGCCCTTTCCCGTCCATCCCTACGCCGGTTGGCGTAAGTAACCTTGACCCGAGGTTTCGGGTCTCTCCCCGTCGTCGTTAGATGGGTACACCCGAAGGAAACACCACCATGAGTACCGAACGTTCCACTGATTCAGCAGTCGCCGGCCTTTTCGGAGGCACCGCTCCCAAAGCCAAAGCCAAGGGCAAGTCCAAGGTCCGAGAAGAGGTCGAGGCTCCGAAGGAGCTTCGGGAAGCCGTCGATCTCGTTGTCGCTTCGCGCCAATTCATCAAACAGATCGAGAAGAAGGTCAAGACCGCCGAAGGTCGGATCAAGGGCTTCGCCCGCAAGCACTGGTCGGAGAAGTTCGCGGCCACCGGCAAGCGCCCTGACATGTTCATCGTGCAGGGCA
>Ga0307379_10002225_pt1 | contig 29074 bp, 22 predicted proteins | sample UN2MG_FD_202237 | JGI IMG/M metagenome (GOLD analysis project Ga0307379, IMG submission 202237) | Soil microbial communities from Risofladan, Vaasa, Finland - UN-2 | ecosystem: Environmental > Terrestrial > Soil > Coastal area > Acid sulfate soil | place: Finland: Risofladan, Vaasa | collected...
TACATCGAAGAGCCGCAGATCTGCACCCAGGCCAAACACATCGAGTCGGAGTTCGTCGTCGGGACCGATTTCGTCGCCGTCCGCCAGTGGTGGACGTACACCAAGGCCGCGCCCGGGTACCAGCCGGGCTCCGCATGGCAGCAGACGCTCGTCTTCCCGACGGGCAAGCGGTGGTTCCTGGCGGCCGACCGCATCACGAGCGCCAACGACGTGCCGTGCGTGTTTCTGCGGCTCGACATGCCGGGCCACGTCAAGCACACGCGCGGCGACACGTTCGAGGAGGTGTACCTCTCGTACGAGGGCCGCATCCCGGCGTCGGATTTCTTCGACGATTACCCGCCCGACGGCCGTCACCTGTACCAGCGCGGCAAGGCACCGCTGCCGGAGCGGTTCGTCCGGGCCCGCAAGATTCGCGGCGAGGGCAAACCGTGGCTGGCGGGCATCACGCTGGACCCGAAGATCGTGTACGAGGCCTGGTGCCACCAACGCGGGTACATCTGTTTCATCGAGGAGATCGGCGGCCTGGAGGTGAAGCGCGGCGACCGGTTCAGCGCGGCCTACGTCGTGGGGTACTTCGACTCGGTCGAGGAGATGGACCAGACCGCCGACGCCCTGCGCGGGTACACGTCGCTCGCCGCCACGAAGGACTACTGGCTGCTGGCCGAGGGGGTCATCTTCCGCGATCCGGCCGCCGCCGCCGACCGCTATCGGCTCGTGCCGCAGGGACGCCGGCCGGCCCCGAAGACGTACCGCGTCCTCACCCACGGCCGCGGCCAAGCCGCCATCAACGGCCGGTCGGTCGCCATCGACGGCGAAGAGGTTATCGAGGTGCCCGCCGAGTGAGACCCCGTCCTCAAGCGCCCTCGCGCACGTTTAGCCGCGGGCGGTACGGCCGCGGGAAGCGCCGATGGATGCTCGATGGCCGTGCCCGTCGCCGTACCGGCGACGGCTAAACGGGCGGCATGGCATGACCTCGCGCGTCGTCGTTTAGCCGCGGGCGGTACGGCCGCGGGAAGTGCCGATGGACGCTCGACGGCCGTGCCCGTCGCCGTACCGGCGACGGCTAAACGGGCGGCATGGCATGACCTCGCGCGTCGTCGTTTAGCCGCGGCCGGTACGGCCGCGGGAAGTGCCGATGGATGCTCGATGGCCGTGCCCGTCGCCGTACCGGCGACGGCTAAACGGGCGGCATGGCGGCGCCGCTACTTCGCCTGCCGTCCCACGGCGAGGATCTTCTCGACCTTCTCTTCGGTCAGTTCGTGGCCCTTCAGCAGGGGGAACCCTTCCCAGACGACGGCGCCGCCGGGTTCAATCAGGATGACGTGCGGAATGCCGAAGACGCCCAGGGCGTTCTTCATCCGGGCCTGGGTGTCGATGGCGCTAGAGTACCGGATGGCGGGTTCCTTGAGCCGGCGGACGGCCTCTTCGGTCTCGTCGGAGATGCCGATGACCACCAGGTCGCCGGCGAACTTCTCGGCCAGGGCGTTGAGGAGCGTAATCGACCGCCGGCACGGCGGGCACCACGTGGCCCAGAACTCCACCAGGACGTACTTGCCGGCCGTCTCGGGCTCGGCGGTCAGCCACTTCTCGACCACCAGTTTGGGCGCCTCGGCCCAGAGGCACGACCTGGCCCAGAGCTGTTTGCCATCCCGCGCGACCGGCGCCTGGTAATCGGCGTCGAACGGCGACCCCGCGGCAAAGCGTCCGGGCTTGCCGGCGGAGGTGCCGGGGGCCTTCGTGCTCGGCTCGGTCGGACACGGCTCGGCGTCCGGCGCCGCCGGCGGCGCCTTGGCGGCGGGGACGCAACCGGCCAGCGCCACGCACAGCGCCAGGATGCCCAGGCCCAGGCGGAGGACGGCCGGCGGGTTCTCCGGCGGCCGGGGCGTGGTGTCGGAAGCAGTTTCCATGCGGTTCTCTCCTCTGACAAGGCCGACGGACCGGCAGGCCTTTCGCCGCCGGCTACGGCAGACCCTCACAGGCCCAGGCACGTCGCGCGCAGGTCGGCCGAGAGGCCGCCCACGAGACGGAAGGCCCGCGCAGCCGTCTGGGGGTCGCGCGTGCCCAGGCCGCACGCCGGTGTGATGAGGCTCTGTGCGAGGACCTTCTCGCGCGCAAAGCCCAGGGCCTCGACCCGGGCAACCTGCCCCAGCAGTCGCTCGCGCAGGTCCTTGACCGTGGCGCCCGCCAGGGCCTCCGGCTCGGTCGGCACAATGCCCCACGCGATGTGGCCGCCGCGCGAAAGAAACGCCGCCAGCGCGTCGCGGTACACGAGAAACTTGTCGGCGAACTCGTACGCGTCGAACGAGACGATCGTCAGCCGCGGGCACCCCAGCAGGATCGACCAGTCGGTGTTCGAACAACAGTGCGAGCCCACGATCTCGGCCCCGGCGGCCACGGCCTCGATCGTCTCGCGGACCTGCTCGACACCCCACCCGAAGAACGGCGTGCCGTACGAGGCCAGGAACGGCTCGTCGACGAAGACGACCGGCCGGGCCCCGGCCGCCGCCAACCGCGCGGCCTGCCACCGGACGCGCAGGTGCAGAAACTTCAGGAGCACGTCGCGCAGGACGTCGTCGTAGAGGATGGGGTTGCCGTCCTCGCCCAGGATGGCCATGCCCACCGTGACCGGCCCGGCGACCTGGCCTTTGGCCTCGGCCGGTCGGCGTGCCGCCACCTCGGCGATGAACGGCTCGAACGCGACGGCCGACTCAGGGCCCAGCGCCGCCACGGCCGCGTCGCCCGCCTCGTGGGCGGCCAGCAACCGCTCGACGGCCAGGTAGAACGCCTCGTCCAGGACGAGGCGCAGCCGCTTCCCGTCGACGACCAGGCCGGGCAGCCCCGAGGCCGCCTGCTCGGTCATCCCCTCGGCGGGGGAGACCCTCGGCAGTTGCGGCCAGTACGGCAGGTCCGGGCAGTCGGCAAAGACCGACGCCACGGCCTGGCCGACCTCGGTGGCCGGCAGGCTTCCGATACCCGTCGCGCGGCAGTTGCCCTGGAATGTCATCGGGGTTCCCCGGAGGCGGACCCGCAAGATGCGCCGGCTACCAACTGTAGTGCACGGTGTAGGTGACCTCGGCCTTGCCGTCCTTGGCCACCGGCACGTCGAACTCGATGGTCGAGGCGTCGATCTTCTTAAAGTCCTGGCTCTTGGCCTTGATCTCCCACTGGCCACCGGCCAGATGTTCACGCACCCGCACCGTCACGGCCTCCTCTTTGTGGTTCCGAAGGTCCAGGCGGATCGATTCCTCGCGCCACCGCTGGTCCTGCTTGCGGTCCGTGACGGTCTTTTCGCCCACCACGTCGAAGGCATCGCCCACGTACAGTTTCAGTTCCTCGTCCTTGGGCGTGTGGTCGATCTGGTCCTCGCCCACGAACTCGAGGTCGCCGTCGGCCGCGTCGCGTTTGTACGTCCGGATCTTGCCCATCGGCAGCGGCATGCCCAGTTTCGACTCCTTCGAGTTCTTGAACTCGATGTACACGTTCACCTTGTACGTGTTCCCCTGGCCGTAGCGGCGGTGCCAGTACCGGCCGCCCGGCTCGAACACGTACCGCTTCGTCACCGGCACGGCGGCGGCCGTCAGCAACTCCACCTGCTTGACCTGGTTGTCGTTGACCGTCGTCGGACGGCCCAGCGTGTACAGGTGATACTCGAAGAAGGTCTTCTCGACGAACCCGCCGCCGCCGCGCCCGCCCTTCTCTCGCGCTGCCCCGAACGCGGCCGCCGGCGGCGCCGGGGGCGGCTGGACGCGGCGGACGTCGCCGGCCATCAGTTTCAGCCGGGCGTCTTTGAACCCCACGCCGCACTGGTTCGTCAGCGTCACCCACCCCGAGAGGTCCATCTGCGTGTCGGCGGCATTGACGACCACCGAGTAGTCCGCCCGCCACGACAGGCCCGTCGTCTGGTACGTCACCTGCGCCAGATGGTCGCCGGGCTTCGCCGTGGCCACCTGCCAGACGAGCGTCGGCCGCGTCAGCAGGCCCGCCGGCAACTTGCCGAACTCGACGTTCTGCACGTTGTTCGGCCGCTGGATCATGTACAGACCGCCCCGAGCCCCTTGAATGATCAGTTGCTGGGCGTCGAACGACAGCAGCGTCCCCTCGTACCGTTTGCCCTGCTGCGTGGTCACGCTGATTTCGGCGTCGATGTACTTGTCGAGGAGTTTGTCGGCACCGACGAGGTCGAACTCGTAATTCTGCTCCAGGACGGTCGTCCCCTCGGGGTCCGTCAGGCTCCGGAAGTGCACGCTCGTCGGGTCAATGTGCTTGGCCACGTCGCGGAACTGGATCGTCGAGACCTTCTCGGGCAACTTGAGCGTGCGGACCTCCTTGACCACCGCGAAGTTCTGGCCGAGGTCCTCATCCGGGCGCTCGAGGAACGGTTCGGCAGCGACATGCTGCGGTTCTACGCCGTTGTAGACCGTCAGCGACACGCCTTCCTTCGGCGGGGCCTCGGCCGCCCAGGCCGCGACGCCGGCCGAGAGGACCGCCGCAACGGCCAGCCACCGCATCCGTGGGAAATGCCTCATACCGGTCTCCTTTCCGTTTCGGTCGGCGCCCGCAAGGCGCGCACCCGCCCGGCGAGCCGTCACCATGATACCCGTTTGACGCGAGGGATACAGGGGAGTTCCCGGAATCCCGTGCGCGGGCGCACCGGTTACCGGGTCAGGACGAAGGCAGCGCGGCCGCGGCGGGCCGGTTACTTGCCGTGGTTGTAGACTTCCCAGCCGAGGTACGTCTCGAAGGCGTCCTCGATGCCGCGGGCCACCTGGCCTGCGGCGATGGCCACGTGATGCTCGAACCCGGTGTCGCAGATGAACCGGAGCAGCCCCTGGAGGTCGGGGATCTCGGCCACGCCGTAGCCGCCGAAGGTCTCGAGCGGGTCGGCCGTGAGTTTGCCCTCGCCCAGGTAGGCCCGGATCTCGCCGACGACGTCGTCGGTGGCGACGCGGCAGTAGGTGATGGGGCCCTTCTTGAGGCGCCCCACGATCGAGCCGCAGGCGTTGCCGGCGCCGACGCCCTGGGCGATGATCTCCTGGACGGCCATCTTGTGCGCGGCAAAGAGACTCTTGGGCAGGTTCGAGCAGTGGAACAGGACGCACTTGTCGGGGTCGTCGCCGTAGTTATTGTTCCAGTCGACCAGCGCCGCCGGGCTCTCGGTGGCGTGCCGCAGGGCCAGCATGCCCACCAGGCCGGTGACGTCGACCTCGCAGGCGCTCGGCAAGAGGGCGTCGCTCATCATGCTCATGACGGCGCAGGGCACGATGCCGTAGAACTCCTCGATGCTCGTCCAGCACTGGATGGCCGTGCCGACGAGCCCCTGGTCCTTCATCCAGCGTTCGACGACCACCGCGAAGCGGGCCATGCGGTCGAGGCCATCGGCCGTGACGGCCGAGCAGTCGGTGTAACCCTTGATGGCCCGGAGTTTGGCGCGGACGGCCGAGGCGCTCGCCTTGAGGGCGTTGGCCCGGCCGAAGATCTCCGACAGGTCGATCGTCTCGACCGAGATGCCGGCGCCCTCGAGAATCTTCTCGGAGTACCGGACCGTGTTGAACGGCCCCGTGCGGGCACCGATGGCACCCAGCCGGGCGCCCGTCAGGCCCTTGACCACGCGGCAGGTGGCGCCGAAGCGGGCCAGGTCGGCCCGGAACGACTTCGTGTCGGGCGAGACGGTGTGCAGATCGGTCAGGCTGAAGGGGATGTCGTACTGGTCGAGGTTCGAGCAGACGCTCATCTTGCCGCAGAACGAGTCGCGCCGGTTGGCCACGGTCATCTTCTTGGCGTCGTCGGGCCAGGCGTGGACGAGCACCGGCACGTCGAGGCCGGCGAACTTCAGGGTGTTAGCGACGGACTTCTCGTCGCCGAAGTTGGGCAGCGTGACGAGGATGCCGTCGATGCGGTCGGCGTGCTTCCGGAAGAGGTCGGCGCAGGCCCGGGCGTCGGCCAGGTTCTCGACGGCGCCGCCGGTGGCGTCCTTGGGACCCAGGCAGACCGTGTCGAAACCCTCCTCCTTGAGGATCCGGAGGATGTCCGTGCGTCCCTCGTGCGCGAGGTACGTGGGGAAAAAGCCGCGCGTGCCGACCACCACGCCCAGGGTCGTCTTTTTGGCCATCGGAAGGCTCCTTGACAGAAAGTGCCTGAGTACCTAAGTACCTGAGTGACTGAGTAACGGCCACGGCCCGACTGCCGCAACCGACGGGTCCAGCGTACCGCGCCCCGCCGGCCGGACGCAACGGTTTTCGCGGGAGGGGGGCAACCGCAGTTACGGGGATGGCGTTGCGCCCTATCCGAGCCGCGACCGTCAGGCAGCGGTGCCGCCGCGCCGCCAAGCGGCATCAGGCGCGGTTCCGGCGGCGTCGGCCGGGTGCCCTGGTTTGCAGGCCGGTCCGGTCCCGCGGCGCGGGCGGCCTGCGGCCCACCGCAACCAGACGAAGGGCGTCCGGGCCGTACGCCCGCCCGTCGAGGTCGCCGTACAGCCTCACATCGACGAAGCCGGCCGCCTCGAGACGCTCTCTCAGTTCCTGCCCCGAGTAGATGGTCTGGTGGAAGCAGTACGTCCTGGCCCTGCCCTTTCGGATGAGGGTCCACTCGTTCCGAATGCGGGTCCAGTCGTCGAAGATCTTGTGACGCTGGACCAGCATGCTGCCGTCCGGCAGCACGTCCGACGTCGTGGCCCGCAGTACCCGCGCCAGCCGCTCCTTGCCCAGCAGTTCCATGAGAAGCGCCCCGCCGGCCCTCAGGTTCGCGAGAACGTTCTTCAGGACAAGCCGGTCCTCCTCCTTGTCGTCGAAGTACCCGAACGACGTGAACATGCTCAGCACCAGGTCGAACCCCTCCGGCCGGACGAAGTCCCGCATGTCGGACTTCACCCACTCGACCCGGACCCCGGCGGCCCTGGCCAGCGCCTTGGCCTTCCGGAGGAGGAAGGCCGTCTTATCCACCCCTGTTACGGTAAAGCCCTTCCTGGCCAGCGAGACGGCAAACCGGCCAGGACCGCAGCACAGGTCCAGGGCCTTCTTGCCGGCAGGCTTGACGAGCCTCCGGATCCGCCCGATCTCATCGGACGCGTCGGCAAATCGCTTCTGCGGAAACATGAAAGGATACGTATCGCGCCAGAAGGACTCGTCGTCAAACCACTCCCTTCCCCTGCGTTTCGTCATCGGTGCTCCTCGGCAAGGATGGGCGAGCGCCTCCCGCCGCCCCGGCGCAGTATACCGCGCCGGGGGGACAGCACAAGACACGCCCGCGCGTGGCGGCCGACGTGGCCGACCACTCCGCAATCCGAATTCCGCCGTCCCCCATGGCGCTCGCGCTTGACACCCTCTGCCGCGCGGCCGACAATGGGCCGCGACACGACGCACCCGGGAACCCCGCATGGCCGAACGCCGAAAACACAAGCGAGCGCCATTCAAATCCCGGCCGGGGTCCCAGCCGGCCGCCGACCGGAAGAAGGCCGGGGCCGCCCGTCGGCCCGGGTCGTGGGGACGCCTGGCGCGCAGCCTGGCGTGGCTGCTGGGTCCGCCGGTGGCGTCGGCGCTGCTGCTGACGCTCGCGTTTCCGCCGGCCGAGGTGTCGTGGCTGGCGTACCTGGCCCTCGTGCCGCTGCTGGTGACGGCGGTGCGGGCCCGGACCTCGCGCGACGCCTTCTGGGCGGCCCTGGTGGGCGGCCTCGTGTTCTTCGGCCTGAACCTCTACTGGGTCGAACCCATCACGACGGCCGGGTATCTGGCGCTGGTGCCGTACATGGCGCTCTACTGGGCGGCGGGTGCGTGCCTGGTGCGGCGGCTGGCGCGGTCGGCGCCGTGGCTGCCGCTGGCCATCGTGGCGCCGGTGGTGTGGGTGGCGCTGGAATACCTGCGCGGATGGTTCCTGTCGGGCCTCCCGTGGCTCTTCGTCGGGCACACGCAGTACGAGAACCTGGTGCTGATTCAGACGGCCGACCTCGTGGGGGCGTACGGCGCCACGTTCCTGTGCGTGATGACGTCGGGCCTGGTGGCGGGGACGCTGGTGCGGCCGCTGGTCGTCCCGGACGCCCCGCAGCGTCGGCGCCGCCTCAGCCGGACGCTCGGCCTGGCCGCCTGCCTCACGGCCGCCGCATGGGCCGGCACGGTGGGGTACGGCGTGTGGCGCCTCGGCCAGGAGACGGCTCGGCCGGGGCCGGTCGTCGCGTCGATCCAGACGTGTGTGCCACAGGAGGTGAAACTCAAGGCGCGGCAGGAGCAGATTGAGGAACTCGAAGAAGGCATGCTGCGGACCCAACTCGACCTGACCGACGCGGCCCTGGCGCTCGCGAAGGCCCGCGGCCAGGCGGTCGACCTGGTGGTCTGGCCCGAGACGATGGTGCCCGGCATCATGAACCGCGAGTATCTGGAGGCCGACCTGGCGGTCCGCATGAGGAAAGACGAGGGCATGCGGCGGGTGTTCGAGTACCTCCAGCGGCGGTGGCAGGCGTACTGGACCCGCATCCGCGACAAGGCCCGCGAGGCGGGCGCCGGCATCCTCTTCGGCGCCCACGCCGTCGAGATCGAGGGCGCCGTGCGGCTGCCGGGCGGCGGGTTCATGACCCAGGGGCCGCGACGCAACACGGCCTTCCTGGTCTCGCCCGGCTCGACGCCCTATGCCGCCGACCACACCTACTCGAAGGCCCACCTCGTGCCCTTCGGCGAGTTCGTGCCCTTCAAGCAGTCCTGGCCCTGGCTGCACAACTTGCTCCAGGTCTTCACGCCGTACCGTTACGACCACAGCCTGACGCCGGGGACCCACGACCAGGCGCCGTTCGTCCTGGCGTACGACGGTGCCGAGGCCCGGTACCAGGTGGCCATCTGCTACGAAGACGCCATGGCGTACCGCGTCCGCGAGATGGCCCGGCCGCAGGCGGACGGCGGGCCGAAGAAGGCCGTCGATTTCATCGTCAACATTTCGAACGACGGGTGGTTCGTGCGCGGCTGGCTGGCCGAGGACGGCACGTACGAGTTGGACCAGCACCTGAACCTGTGCGTGTTCCGGGCCGTCGAGAACCGCGTGGCCATCGTGCGGAGCGTGAACACGGGCATCAGCGCGCTGATCTCGCCCACCGGCCGCATCGAGCAGCGGGTCGAGACCGACGGCCGCTTCCGCAACCTCGCGGGCCAGATCGTCGGCCGCCTGACCCTCGATACGCGCGTGGCGCCGTACACCGAGGTCGGCGACGCGCTGGCCGCGGCGTGCGTCGTGGCCGCGGCGGGGCTGGTCGTCGCGTCGGTCATCCGAAATCTTCGCCAGCGAAAGGAGGCCGCAGCGTGAAACGCCTGGTCATCCTTACCCTCGTGGCGACCGCCCTGGCGGCGTCGGGGTGCGGACCTGAGGCCCCCCGCCCCCTGACGACGCCCGGCGGCGAGGACATCCCGTACCTGGTACTTGTCGAGGCGCTGCGGTCGGGCCAGCCGAGGCTCCAGGCGGTGGCGGCCGAGACGTTCATGGAAGTCGATCGCTCGCCGCCCATGGAGGAGATCGACGCCCTGGCCGACACCCGCGACCCGCGCGTCCGGACGGCCGCCGTGGCCCTGCTCGGGACGATGCGCCGCTCGGCGCTCGTGCCGCTCTTCCAGCGCAAGACCCGCGACGCCGACGCGGCCGTGCGGCTGGCGGCCGATTTCGGCCTGGCCATGACCGGCGAGCCGTCGCGCGTCACGGCCCTGCGCGACGCCCTGGCCTCGCCGGACGTGACCCTGCGCCGGACGGCCGCCTGGCTCCTGGGCCTGACGGGCAACACGACGGCCGTCGGCATGCTCAAGGTCAAACTCGACGACCCCGACGCCCTGGTCGTCCTGCGGGCGGCCGAGGCCATGCACCGCCTCGGCTCGGCCGAGGGGCTCGAACGGGTCCGGACCCTGACGGCCAACGAGCAGCACCGGGTCCGGTACTATGCCACGCGGCTGCTGGGGCCGATGGGCAACACGACCGACATTCCGCGGCTGGAGCGTCTGTGCCAGAGCCGGTTCCTGGACGTCAAGTTTGCGGCCATCGCGGCCCTGGCCCAGCGGGGAGACCTCAAGCGGATCGGCATGCTGCTCGACATGCTGGGGGCCCCGGAGTCGGAGACCCGTGTCCTGGCGGCCGTGGAACTGGGCGAAACGGGCTACACGCCGGCCACCGAACGGCTGGCGGACCTCCTGGAGAGCCGCCTGCCGCTGGAACGGACGGTGGCGGCAGTGGCCATTATGCGGGTCCGGTCGGCCCGCAAACCGTGGCGGACGCAGATCCTGGCGGACGATCCGGCCGCGGCGACCCCGGCGTCGGGCCGGCCGACGCCGCGTCAGCCACCCGGCCGGTAGGGCCCCCTGGGCGGCGCCAACGAACGGCCGAGGCATTCGTAATTCCTTATGGGCGCTGAATTTTTGCTTGACGGTCCCCGTGGGGCAACTAGAATCGGTTTTCGTCGTCAGTATGGGAGGGCGGTCCGGCCGCGGGGAGTGCGTGTTCTCAGGCCAGAGGAGAAAACAAGAACCGGAGGCGCCCCTTTCTGTTCGTCGGGCTGCCAGCGGCTTCTGAAAGGAGAAGACCTTGAGCACGTTGGGGAAGATTCTCACGGTTCTGGTGGCCTTGGTGTCCATCGCCGTGGCCGTCCTGGTCACGAGCGAGGTCGTCCTCCGCGAGAACTGGAAGGCGCGCTACGACGCCGAAGTGGCCCTGTTCAACAAGGCGCTCGAACAGCGCGACAGCGCGTTCAAGCAGCGCGACGAGACCCAGGGCAAGTGGGACGCCGACAGGGCCCTGAAGCAGCAGCAGATCGAGACCCTGAACAACGAGGTCGCCCTCCGCAAGAACACCATCACCACGCTCCAGACCGAGAAGGAGAACCAGGAGAAGCGGCTCCAGGAACTCTCCGAGCAACTCAAGGGTCTCAACGAGTCGCTGGCCAAGGAGGTCGCCCAGCGCGACGCCTGGCGCCTGGAGCGCGACGAGGCCCGGAAGGCCAAGGACGACACCTTCACCATGTACACGCAACTGGAGGCCAAGCACCGCGCTGCCTTGGCCGACCTCCAGAATGCGCAGGAGAACCTCCGCCAGACGGCCGAGAAACTGGCCGCCGCCGAGAGCCGCTTGGCGTGGATCCAGACCGAGAATCCCCAAGTCAAGGTGCCCGACGAGGTGCCCGCCGTTCCGACCCAGAAGATCCAGGGCCTCGTCACGAAGGCCGACAACGAGGCCCGCGTGGCCGAAATCAACCTCGGGGCCGACGATGGCGTCGTCAAGGGCATGAAGTTCTTCGTGTTCAACAGCGGCCAGAACAAGTACCTGGCCACGCTGTTGGTTAACATGGTTTCGAAGAACAGCGCGGCGGGCGAGCTGAGTGTCATCCGCGGATCCGTGAAGGTGAACGACCATGTCACAAGTAAGTTCGAGTAGTGGCGTTCGCGTTGCGGCCCAGCCGCTCAGCAACGTCTACACCGTGCTTTTGCTGCTCGGGGCGGTAGCCCTGGTGTTGACGTTCCTGATGCTGGCCGTCACGATGGACAGCCGGTACGGCGCCGTTCTGGGCGTGTCGGAAGAGGGCAAGGCCGCCAAGAAGGCCCCCGACGCCGCCAAGGCCCGGCAACAGAACATCTTGAGCGAACTCGAGCAGACCGACAAGGCCCTGAAGGACTTCCCGGAAGGGGTGATGGCACCGGCCGTCGGCGATATCGCGCCGCCGGCCCCCGCGGCAGGCGATACGCCGCCACCGGCCGCGGAAACGACGCCCCCCGCCGCAGGTGACGCGGCGCCGGCCCCGGCCGCGGGGACGACGCCCCCTGCCGCAGGTGACGCGGCGCCGGCCGCGGGAACGACACCTCCCGCTGCGGCACCCGCCGCCGAACCGGCCGCCAAGTAATCGACTGATCCTGTCGGCCTGAGTGTCGGCGGGCATTTCGCCGCCCGAGCGCGGCCGGCTGTCATCGCGGGGATCATCATGATCTTCGACCGCATTATCGGCCTCTTCTCGGCCGACATGGGCATCGACCTTGGCACCGCCAACACCCTGGTCTATGTCCGCGGCCAGGGGATCGTCCTCTCGGAACCCTCCGTCGTCGCCGTCAGCAAAGACACCGGCCGCGTGCTGCTCGACGGCATGGCCGTCGGCGACATCGCCAAGAAGATGCTCGGCAAGACCCCCGGCTCGATCGTGGCGGTGCGGCCGATGCGGACGGGCGTCATCGCCGACTTCGACATTACCGAGGCGATGCTCAGTTACTTTATCCGCCGGGTCCACGGCCGGGGCTCGTTCATCCGGCCGCGCATCGTCATCGCCATTCCCTCGGGCATCACGGCCGTCGAAAAACGCGCCGTCCTCTCGAGCGCCGCCCGGGCCGGTGCCCGCAAGGTCCACCTGATTGAAGAGCCCATGGCCGCCGCCATCGGCGCCGGCCTGCCTATCGACGAGCCCACGGCCAGCCTGATCGTCGACGTGGGCGGCGGCACGACCGAGGTCGCCGTCATCAGTCTGGCCGACATCGCGTGCAGCCAGTCGATTCGCGTCGCCGGCGACAACCTCGACACCGCCATCATCGAGTACATGAAGCGGACCTACAGCCTCCTCATCGGCGAGCAGACGGCCGAGCGCATCAAGATCGAGATCGGCAGCGCCTGCCCCATGAAAGAGGAACTCGAGATGGAGGTCGGCGGCCGCGACCTTATCGCCGGGCTCCCCCGGACCACCACCGTTACGAGCCAGGAAATCCGCGACGCCCTCGGCGAGACCGTCCAGGCCATGATCGAGACCATCAAGCGGACCCTCGAAAAGACCGAGCCCGAACTCTCGGCCGACCTGGTCCACAACGGCATCACGATGTGCGGCGGGGGGTCGCTCCTGAAGGGCCTGCCCAGCGTCATCGCCCAGGCCACCGGCCTGAAGGTCAGCGTCGCCAACGACCCGATGACGTGCGTGGCCCGGGGCACCGGCGTGTTCCTGGACCACCTGGACGAGTGGGGCGGCACGATCGACATTACCGACGACGAGATGTAGGATGGCCGCGGGTCCGGTTTTTTCTCCGCCGACCCGCTTTTCTTTTGCCCCCAGCCGCCCCCCCCGCTATAAGGGGACGCTTGCCGCGCCGAGACGTGCGCCGCGGCACGCCGTCGCACCGTGGGGATGTCATGGCTTCGAAGTTTCGCAGAGCCCAACGCGCCGCCGGTAACCGGCGGGCACTTCGTCGGATCGTCATGGCGGCGCTTCCGGTCGTTGCCGGCGTCTTCATTCTGCTCCCCCAGTCGGTCACCGACCAGGCACGCGTCTGGGCCGGGCCGGCCTTCACGCCGCTCCAGAACCTGACCGCGGGGTGGACGCTCGACATCGCCGAACAGATTCACGACGACGGCGCCCCGCCGCCGACCCGCGCGCCCGGCCTCCAGAACCACGTCGACACGCTCGAAAACGCCCTGGCCGAGGCCACGGCACGCCTGGCCGAGTACGACCGGCAGGTTCAGGACCTGGCCCGCCTGAGGCAGGCCCTCGACGGTCTGCCGTGCCGGCTGGTGCCCGCCCGACTGGTGGCCCCGGAAGTGCCGGGCGGACGGGCCGGCGGAATGCTGGCCCAGGGGTTTCTGAAGGGCGTCCGCAGCGGCGGGGCGATCATCTCCCGGCGGCTGACGCGCGGCACGCGCGAGGCCATCCGCCAGGGCGAACCCATCCTGACCGCCGCCGGGCTCGTCGGACTCGTCGACAAGGTCGGCCCCCTGACGAGCACCGTCCGCCTGCTGACCGACCCGCGGACCAGCCTCATGGTCCAGACCGTCACCCGCCGCGATGGCCAGTGGCGGCCGGGACCCGAAGGGGTGGCGCGCGGCACGGGCGACGGGACGACCATCACGGTCGAAGGCATCTCGCGGACCAGCGACGTGCAGCCGGGCGACTTTGTGGTCACGAGCCCGTCGCCGGAGGCCGCGCTGCCGGCGTACCTCATCGTCGGCCGCATCGCCCGGTGCGACCTCAAGGCCACGGACCTCTTCTATTCGCTGGTGGTCGAGCCCCGCGTGCCGCTGCCCGAGGCCCGCGAGGTCTACGTCCTTTCGCCCGACGTTCAGGCCGGCGGCCAGTAAGGCGGCCGCGCGATCCCTTTCGACGCGAGGCGACCCGTGCGCTGGATTCTCGTCGCGATTATCGGCTACGCCGGCTTGGTGATAGAGACGGCGGTCTTCCGGCCGGGCGGCCTGGCCGTGCCCATCGACGGGCACTGGACCCGCCCCGACCTGGCCCTGGTCGTGGCGGTGTTCGTGGCCCTGTACTTCCAGACGCACGAGGTGTTCATCGTGACGTGGCTGCTGGGCCTGGGGGCCGACTTGGTCAGCGTCAGCGGGCGGCTGGGCGTTCAGGCGCTGGCGTTCTCGGCCGTGCTGACGGCCCTGAGCACCGTTCGCCGCAGCCTGAACCGCGGCTGGGTGCTGACCCAGTCGGTACTGTGCTTTGCGGCCGTCCTGGTGATTCACCTGGCGTGGTACCTGGCGGCCCGGCACCTGGCCGGGGCAGCGCCGGCGGTGCTGCGGTCGGTGGAGGAGGCCGCGCTGGACGCCACGTACTCGGCCATCCTGGCCCCGTACGTGTTCTGGCTACTGATGCGGCTGCGCGGGCCGCTGGGCATTCTGGTCGAGCCGCACGAGATCTGACCCGTCCTTGATTTCGCCGACGGACCGGCGTAGGATGCCGCGGCGGGTCCGGTGTGCCGCGCGGCAACGACCCTCGCCCCCTGCGAGCCCCCGACGCCATGTACGCCATGCGCCTCAAAGCGGTCCTCATCGTCATCGGCCTGGGCCTGCTCCTGGTCGTGGCAAGCCTGTTCCGCATCCAGGTGCTCCAGGGGGGCCGGTACCGTCAGGAGGCCGACCAGCGTCTTCGGCGTCCGCCGGGTTTCCGGCCGACGATCCGCGGCACGGTTTTCGACCGCAAGGGCGTCGCCCTGGCCCGCGATACGGGCGCGTTCGACGTGGCGGTGTACTTTCCGTTCGTCGAGATGAGCGACGGCTTCGTCGACCGCGTGGCCCGCCGCTGGCACGTCCGGCCCGAGGAGGCCCGCGCCCGCATCGACCGCATGTGGCAGGAACTCGCGCGGCTGACCGAGATTCCCCTGGAGGAACTCGACCGCCGGGCCGAGACCATCCGCCAGCGCGTCGAGGTCATCCGCCAGAGCGTCCGCGACCTGCACGGCCGCCGCATCCGCGTCCGCGAGGAAACCTACGGCGAACCCAGCAGCATCGCCCACCCCATCGTCTACGACGTCGACCTGAAGGCCGTCGGCGTCATCCGGAGCCGGCCCGAGGTGTTCCCCGGCCTCACGCTTGAACCGACCCGCAAACGCGAGTACCCCCACGGCGACCGCGCGCCACACGTCGTCGGACGCATCGGCGAGGTCACGGCCGAGGACCTCGCCGACGCCGACGGCGTCAACGCCCCCTACCCCAAGGGCCACCTGAAACGCTACTGGCCCGGCGACGCCATCGGGCGCGGCGGCGTCGAGAGCGCCTGCGAGGACGTGCTGAGGGGCCTGCGGGGCATGTACCAGAAAGGCATTGAGGGCAACTTCCTGGAGGACATCGAGGCCGTCCCGGGGCGCGACGTTCACCTGACGCTCGACATCGCGCTCCAGGGCGACGTCGAGGACCTCCTGGACCACGCCTCGAAGAAGCGGATCGCCGGCGCCGCCGTCGTCCTCGATTGCCGCACCGGCGAGGTGCTCGTCCTGGCCTCCGCGCCGCGGTACGACGTGCGGATGTTCCAGGTCGACTTTCCGGACCTCATGGACCAGACCGACCGGCCGCTCGTCAACCGCGCCATCGCCGGCGCCTATCCGCTCGGGTCGGTCTTCAAGGCCGTCACCGCCACGGCCGCGCTCCACGAAGGCGCCATCACGCCGCGCACCTTCCTGACGTGCGACGGCGTACTCGACCACGCCTTCCCGGACCGGTTCCGGTGCCACATCTTCCTGTCGCAGGGGTACGGGCACGGGACGATCCCGCTCCAGACGGCCATCCAGAAATCGTGCAACGTTTTCTTCTACCAGGTGGCCCAGTTGCTCGGCCGGACGGCGGGAGGGAGAATCGATCTGCGCCTGGCCAGCGACCGCCTCCGGAAGTGGGCCGACCTGCTGGGCCTCGGGCGGCTGACCGGCATCGGCCTGCCCGGCGAGGTGGCCGGCGGCATCGACGTGAGCGACCCGCGAAACCTCGGCGTGGGCCAGGGCGAACTTACGGTCACGCCCCTCCAGGCCGCTCAACTCTACGGCCTCGTCGCCACCGACGGCCGGATGCCGCCGCTGCGGCTCATCCGCGAGAAGGCCCCCCCGCCCGACGCCGGCCGACCCGGCCTGCACCTCAACCCGGCTTACATGAGCACCCTGCGCGAGGCGTTTGCAGCCGTCGTCAACGAGCCGGGTGGCACCGGGTACGGGTACGCGAACCTGCCCGACATCCGCATCGCCGGCAAGACCGGCACCGCCCAGGCCGGACGCGGCGGCGACCACGCCTGGTTCGTCGGCTTTGCCCCGGCCGAGAACCCGAGGATTTCGTTCGCCGTCATCATCGAACACGGCGGCCACGGCGGCAGCGTCGCCGGGCCCGTGGCGCGCGACATCGTCAAGGCCTGCCAGGCCCACGGCTACCTGGACCCCGCCGCGCCCGCCACGGAACTTCCGCCGGCGACTCCGCCGCCGGCCGCGCCGCCCCCCAAACCGCTCGTGCCCGTCGGCTGACGGCCGGGCCTGCCGCTGCCGCTACCCCTCCCGCGGGAGCCGCGCCAGCAGTTGCCGCACGGTCAGGCCCGTCACGGGGTCGACAGCGTCGGGGGCGATCTCGCAAAGCGGCGCGAGGACGAACCGCCGCTCGCGCAGCCGGGCATGGGGGATCGTCAGGTCGGCCGACTCCAGCACCGTGTCGCCGAAGAGGAGGATGTCGAGGTCGATCTCGCGCGGTCCCCATCGCGGCCCCTCGCGGCGGCCGAGGTCGCGCTCGATACCCTTCACCAGCGCCAGCAGCCTCCGCGGGGCCAGGGCCGTCTCGATGACGGCCGCGCCGTTCAGGTAGTTCGGCTGCCCGGGCGGGCCGCCGACCGGCTCGGTCTCGATGAAGGTGCTGACGGCGACCACGCGGACCGATGGCTGCGCCGCCAAGGCCGCCAGCGCCGCCTCCAGGTGCCCGCGGCAGTCGCCCAGGTTCGACCCCAGGCCGAGGCAAACGGTAGGCATGGCCCATCCCTCGCGATGCCCCAGCGCGGCGGGTACGGGGACCCGCCGCGCAAACACACAGATCTGGCCGGCGCTAGAACGTCAGGCGCTTGATGCGCTGGGCAGCTTCCTCGAGTTTCGCCTCCGGCACACACAGGGCGAAGCGGACGTACCCCTCGCCGTGCGGGCCGTAGCCGACGCCGGGCGTGGCCACGATGTCGGCCTCCGTCAGCAGCCGGTCGGCGAAGGTGCGGCTGTCGAGGCCCTTCGGGCACCCGACCCACACGTAGAAGGTGGCCTCGGGGCGGTTGACCTGAAGGCCGGTGGCCTCCAGGGCCCGGACGAGGCAATCGCGCCGACGCTTGTACATGGCCCGCAGGTCGTGGATTTCGGGCCGGTCGTACCCCTCGATGGCCGCGGCGGCGGCCCGCTGGATGGCCCCGAACACGCCGTTGTCCATGTTGCTCTTGATGGCCACGAGACTGGCGATGGTCTGGGCGTTGCCGGCCACCCATCCGCAGCGCCAGCCGGTCATGCTGAAGGTCTTCGAGCAGGAATGGAACTCGACGGCCACGTCCTTGGCGCCGTCGATTTCGAGGATGCTGATGGGCGGCGCCTCGAAGTAGACCTCGCTGTAGGCGGCGTCCTGGGCCACGAGGACGTCGTGCTCGCGGGCCCAGGCGACCACCGCTTCATAGAACTCGCGCGGGGCGGCGGCGGCCGTCGGATTGTTCGGGTAATTGAGATAAATGAGTTTCGCTCGCTCGAGGTCCTTCGCCCGAAAGGCGCCCAGGTCGGGCAGGTACCCGCCCTCGGCCGTGATGGGGAACCGCACCACCTCGCCGCCCGCGAACTCGATGCTCGAGTTGTACACGGGGTACCCGGGGTCGGGCGAGAGGCCGACGTCGCCGGGGTTCATGACGGCCAGCGGCAGGTGGCTGAGCGTTTCCTTCGAGCCCTGGGCCGGCAGGATCTCGGTGTCGGGGTCGAGCGCCACGCCGAACCGTTTCCGGAAGAACCCCGCGATGGTCCGCCGCAACGCCGGGTCGCCGCGATCGAGGGCGTACTGGTGCGTGGCCGGGTCGGCCACGGCCTTCTGCATGGCCTCGATGATGAAGCGCGGGGTGGGCGTATCGGGGTCGCCGATGCCGAGGTGGATGACCGGCCGCCCGGCCGCGATGGCCGCCTTCTTCTTCCGGTCGATCTCGGCAAACAGGTACGGCGGCAGGGCCTTCAGCCGCTCGCTCTGGGTCTGCATAGTGTGCCGGGTCCTTTCGTGAATCGGTCGCGCCCCCGGGACGCGAGGCGTGGTGCGGCAGGTTTCTCAATCCCACAGCGTCACTTCGCCACTTCCTCACGCCTGGCGGCCTTCCCAGGCCGCCAGGAACATACGTCAGCCCCATCGCGGCGGCCTGGGAAGGCCGCCGCGCAACAAGTAGCGCTGTAGCATCAAGGGCGGGCATTGTAGGTGCGAGCGCCGGGCGCGGCAAGGCAAAACGGCAACGCGCCGCCCGCCCTTAGCCCCGGGTGAATACACCCGGGGCGGCGCCGGGCACACGCCCGGACAAGCCCTGCGGCGAGGCCGTTACCGGTACGCCTCGACCTCTTGGGCAAGCCGCTCGGCCGAGGCCTCGTCCGGGGCGCTCGTCATGATGAAGAGCCCCTCGGGGCCGACCGCGTCGATGAGCGGCACGACCTCCTCGGGCGCGACGCCGATGGCCTGGACACCCTTGCCGCCCGCCTTGATTCGCCGGTACAGGTCGTACCAGTGGGGCGACCCGCCGGAGGGCACCTTGGGTTCGGGCGTGAACTCGATGGCGTCGAGCGACTCGATGCCCAGCAGGGCGTCGAGCTGATGGGCCGCGCTGGCCCCGTCGAGATGGTAGAGCGAGTAGTCGAGCCAGTCGCACTGGGCCTCGAGGTACGGCACGACGAACTCGCGGAACATCCGGGCCGAGATCATGCACGAAAAGTCGCACTGGACCTTGCAGGTCTTGCCGGGCCCCCAGATGTCGAAGATGAAGGCGTTGCCGCCATCGGCGTCGCGGACCCTCTCCTGGATGAGGTCGAACGCCGCGAAGAAGGCCTCGTTAATCTCGGCCAGCCGCGCGTGCACCCAGGCGGGCCGGTCCACCAGGTCGTAGAGCAGCGCCTTGTTGCCGCGCATCGCCGCCAGCGTGTCGATGTTCTCGATAAGGTCCGGCTGGCTCACCAGGTACCGGCCGCGCGACCGGCGAAGGCCCTCGTCGATGAGCGCCAAGTGCACGTCCCACCAGTGGTTGCCCTCGGGGCTGAAGCGGATGGGGCCCGACGTGTCGGGGTCGGCGATGCACGGCTCGTACCAGACCGTGACGGCGTCGAAGTGCGGCGTGGCGCCCACAAAGGTGCCCAGGCTGCCCGGACCGATCTGGGCCCCGAGGTACGGAAACGCCTCGGCCAGGTAGCGGCGTCGGGCCATGTCGTACTCGGCCCGGCCGACGCGCCAGGCGGGGTCGGTCCAGCGGACCTCCAGGTCGGCCGGCTCGGGCGGCGGCTCGGGCACCGCCTCAACGGGCGCCGCCCGCGGGCACGTCAGCGACAGGGCCAGGCCCTGGCGGTTCCACCAGCGGGTGAGGTTCTCCCGAGCCTTCGGCCAATCGGGTTTCCATTTCACGGCCGTGTCCTTTGTCACGCGTCGGTGCGTTTCCTTGGCAGACAGGATACGGTTCGCGGTGGCCGATGCAAGCGCCAGTGCCGGCACCCGGCACGGATGGGCCTCTGTGCCTTGTACGGGTGGCCGCAGGGGGTATAATGACGCGTCGCTTCCGGGGGCCGCGGCGCGGCAAGGAGCGGGGACGGGACGATGGTGGTGGCCGAACGAATCCGCGACGTCCGCGAGCACGTGGCCAAGGCCCGCCGCGCGGGCAGCCGCATCAGCCTCGTCCCGACCCTGGGGGCCCTGCACGCGGGCCACGCCAGCCTTCTGCGGGCGGCCCGGGCCGATGGCGGGTTCGTCGTCGCAAGCATCTTCGTGAACCCGACCCAGTTCGGCCCCGGCGAGGACCTGGCCCGATATCCGCGGCCGCTCGAACAGGACCTCCAGGTCTGCCGCCGCGAGGGCGTCGACCTGGTGTTTACGCCGTCGGCCGCCGAAATGTACCCCGGCGGCCCCGGCACGACTGTCCGCGTGCCGGTGCTGAGCGAGACGATGTGCGGCGCGTCTCGACCCGGACACTTCGACGGTGTCACGACGGTGGTGGCCAAGTTGCTGGCCATCGTGGGGCCCGATGCGGCGTACTTCGGTGAGAAGGACGCCCAGCAACTGGCGATCGTGCGGCGGATGGTCCGCGACCTCAACCTGCCGGTCGAGATTCGCGGGTGCCCGCTCGTCCGCGACGCCGACGGGCTGGCCACGAGCAGCCGAAACGTGTATCTTAGTCCGGAAGAGCGCCGCCGGGCCCTGGCCCTGGGCCAGGCGCTGGCGGCGGCGCGCGACCGGGTGGTAGCCGGCGAGCGCGACGCCCGGGCCCTGGCCCAGGACCTGCGGCAGCGTCTGGACGCCGCCGACGGCCTCGCGACCGAGTACGTGGCCGTGGTCGACCCCGACACGCTGGAAGACATCGAGCGCATCGGCGACCAGGTGCTGGTGGCGACGGCCGTCCGCGTCGGCCCCACCCGGCTTATCGACAACCTATTGCTCCGCGACCTGGGCACAGGCGGAGAGGGAGGGTAGTGTCAACGATGCTTATCAAGGTTCTGCGATCCAAGATTCACCGGGCCCGCATCACCGAGACACACCTGGAGTACGAAGGCAGCATCACCATCGACGAAGACCTCGTCGAGGCCGCCGGCCTGGTGCCGGGCGAGGCCGTGCTGGTGGCCAACGTGAATAACGGCACGCGGCACGAGACGTACGTGTTGGTGGGCGAGCGCGGCAGCGGGACGATCTGCCTGAACGGGGCCGCGGCCCGGCTGGGCGAGCCGGGCGACGTGGTCATCATTCTGGGGTTCGGGTACCTCACGCCCCAGGAACTGGCCGCGCACGTGCCGCAGAAAATCGTCGTCGACGAGCACAACCGCTACGTCCGCGAAATGTAGGCCACTCTTCCGAGAAGGGCTAGCGTGCGCCAGATCCTCGTGCGGATACCGATCCCCGGCATCGACCACGAACTCACGCTTTACGGGTACGGCCTGGCGATGTGCCTGGGATACCTGGCGGCGATCCTCCTGGCCGCACGCCGGGCCAGGCAGGAAGGGCAGCCGCCCGAGGTCATCCACAACGCCGCCCTGTGCTGCTTCTTCGGCGGCGTCCTGGGCGCCAGGGCGTTCTTCGTGGTCCAGTACAGCACCCAGTTCCCCAGCCTGTGGGACCTCGTGAGAATCTGGGAAGGCGGCCTGACGTTCTACGGCGGCTTCGTGGTGGCCACGCTGGCCGTCATCGTGTACCTGAGACTGGCGCGGCGGCCGGTGCTGTACTGGCTCGACGTCATCGCGCCGAGCCTGGCGCTGGGGCTGGCATTCGGGCGGCTGGGATGCTTCCTGAACGGCTGCTGCTACGGCGACGTGTGCCGTCTGAACCACGGCGGAATGGCATGGCCGGTGGCCTCCATCCCGTGGTATCACTATGCGGAGCAGCACCTGGCGTCGCTGGGGCTGGGGCCGGTCCTGAGCGGCGGGGCCGAGGGCGGGGCGCTGGCCGGGGCCCTGGCGGCGACGTGGACGATGCCCGCCATCATCCCGTCGCAAATCTATTCGATCGTGAATGCGTTGCTGCTGGCGCTCGTCTTATATGTCATGTTCGCGCACCGCCGCCGCAACGGACAGGTGATTCTCACGTTTGCCGTGCTGTACGGCATCACCCGCTTTCTCATCGAGAGCGTCCGCGCCGACGAGGCGTCGGCCTACCTGCTGGGGCTGCCGACGCTTCTTCGGATCCTGGGGATGCACGAGACGGCCGCGGCGCTGCCCGGCCTGACGATCAGCCAGAACATCGCCATCGCCATGGTGGCCGGCGGAGGGCTGGCCCTGGCGGCGCTCGCCCGGAGCCGTGGTGGGCAGGAGGTCCGGCTTGCCCCGGCCGGCCCGGCGCCCGCGCGGCAACGGAAACGCTGAGTCGGCCGCCGGCCTGACAGCAAGAAGGGACACGCTCATGACGACACGAGTCCATGTGGCGCTCACCGCCCTGACCGCTCTGCTGCTGGCGGCCCCCGCCGCCCTCGGCCAGGAGATAACCCTGCGCATCAAGGCCGTGCCAGGCCAGCGATGGGTGTACGAGCGGACGCTACGCACCGACACGACGATCCGCTCGGACCAGGCGACCCGCCGAACGGTGACGGAGGTGCCCGTCCGCCGCGAGGAACTCGTGATCGAGAGCAAGGACAACCCGCCGTCGGTGCGGGTGGTGATTCTGGAGGTGCCGGTAGGCGAGCGGCTGGTGACGCTCGAGGAGAACGGCCAGAACCGCCTGGACATGGTTCCCGAGGCGAACCGGTTGCGGCCCATGCCGCCGCTGCTCTCGTCATACTGGCGGAGCCTGTCGGGCCGGCCGACCGATGAACTGGAGGCGCCCAAGACGGCCGCCCAGGCCCTCGACCGGCTCCAGAGCGAGATGCGGTTCCTGCCCGAGAAGCCCGTCCGGCCGGGCCAGACCTGGTCGCGCGAGGTCGACCTGGGCGTCGCCAAGGCCGTCATCACCACGAAGTTCGTCAAGCAGCAGGTCGTCCAGGACACCCCCTCGGCCATCCTCGAGTCGTCGGCCACCGTGACGTTTGGCGGCGAGTCCGCCGACCGGATAAAGGTCGAGAAGATCACCTCGCGGCTGGTGTGGGCCACCGACGGCAGCGGCAAGGAGTCGCACAGCGGATCGATGGTCCTCGGCGAGAAGGTCGAGAAGGCCGAGCAGCACATCGTCCGCTCCTGGCAGGATGCGTTCGCCGAGATGGGGTCCCTGTCGCCCGACACGCTGGAGAAGGCCAAGGGCAACCTCGAGGAACTCGAGAAGGCCACCGACCAACTCCGGGCCGGAGACCTCGAAGCCGCCCTCCGGACCCTCAGCGCCTACCTCAAGGCCAATCCGAGCGGCGCCTGGACGCCCGCCGTCCGGAACATGCATGCCGGCCTCGCGCGACAGCGACTGCTGACCCAGGCGCTGCCCGCGCCGCGGCTGCGGCTCGTCTTGCGCGACCTCCAGGTGGCCCGCGACCAGGCGGGCACCCAGACCGAGAACCCCGACCAACTCGCCCAGGTGGACCAGACCCTCAGCCGCATCGCCGACGTCAACGCCAAGACGCTGCTGATGGACGCGGCCAACCCCGACCCGATCGTCCGCGACCTGGCGGCGTTCGGACTGGCCTTCGCCAAGAGCCCCGAGGCCGCCGACCGCCTCAAAACGATGGTCCGCGACGCCAGTTCGCAGGTCCGCGGCACCGCCCTGATCGGCATGACCATCCAGAACCGGCCCATCGAGCAGGATGCCCTGGTGGACCTGCTGAAGGACACCGACCCGCGCACCCGCGGGGCCGCCGCCCTGCTGGCCTCGCGCACCATCAAGAAAGACGACCCGAAGGCCGCCCAACTCCTGCCCCTGCTGCTCGGGAACCTGACGGCCGACCATCCCTGGGCGCGGGTCAACACGGCTTCCAGCATCGCGGCGCTGGCCCCGGCGGGGTCCGTGCCGGCCGTCCGCGCCCTCATCGACGCCTACAAGGCCGAGCAGGAGGAACGGGTCAAGCCGGTCTACCTCGATGCCATGAAGCAGATTACCGGCGTGGACGGGAAGGACCTGGCCGAGTTCGAGGCCTGGCTCAAGAAACAGCCTGCCCCCAAAGAACCGGCGGCGAAACCCAAAGGCTGACCGCCGGCCCGGTCAGTCGCCCTGGCGGATGTGCGTGTCGGCCCGGCTGCGGAACTGCCCTTTCAGGGCCGGGATGACCACGCGCAGGCACTCCTCCACGCGGTCCACGTAATGCAGCCGGAGCGACTGCCGGACCTCCTCGGGGATCTTCTCCAGGTCGTCGGCATTGCCCTTCGGCACGAAGACCTCGGTGATGCCCTCGCGATGGGCCGCCAGCACCTTCTCGAGCACGCCGCCGACCGGCAGGACCCTGCCCTGGAGCGTCACCTCGCCCGTCATGGCGATGTCGCGCCGAGCCGGGCACCCGCTCATCGCGGACGCCAGCGCGCAGACCACCGGCAGCCCGGCGCTGGGGCCGTCTTTGGGCGTCGCCCCTTCCGGCACGTGGACGTGCAGGTCAACCGTGTGCTTCATCGGGATGACCCCCGGCCGCGAACACCGCGACCGCACCCACGACAACGCCGTCTTGACGGATTCCTGCATGACGCTGCCCAACTGGCCGGTCAGGGTCAGTTCGCCCTTGCCGGGCATGCACGAACACTCGATGATCATGCTGCGGCCGCCGAACTCGGTCCAGGCGAGGCTCGTGGCGGTGCCGACGCTTTCCCTCGGGCCGGCGGCCTCGCGGCGATAGGGCGCGGCGCCCAGGTACTGGCGCACCAGGTCGGCCGTCACGGTCTTCGGCTCCGGGCCCGCCGGCGTCGAGCCGGCCTCAGCCGCCGCCGTCGACGCCGCCGTCGCCGGGGTCGGCTCGGCGTTGGCCCGTTCGGCGGCGATCTTGCGGAGGACCCGGGCCAGGCACTGCCGCAGGTTCCGGACCCCCGCCTCGCGGGTGTACGACTCGCCAATCTTCTGGAGGACGTCTCGCGGCAGGACGACGTCGGCCGGGGCGAGGCCGTGTGCGTCGAGTTCGCGCGGCATGAGGTGCCGCTCGGCGATCTGGGTCTTCTCCTCCAGGCTGTAGCCCCTCAGTTCGATCATCTCCAGGCGGTCCATCAGGACGGGGGGGATGTTGGCGGCCACGTTGGCCGTGCAGATGAACAGCACCTCCGACAGGTCGAACTCGACCTCCAGGTAGTGGTCGCTGAAGGCGTAGTTCTCGTCGGGGTCGAGCACTTCGAGCAGGGCCGAGGCGGGGTCGCCGCGGTTGTCCTGGCCCATCTTATCGATCTCGTCGAGCAGGAAGACGGGGTTGCGGACGGCGGCCTTGCGGATGGACTGGATGATGCGTCCGGGCATGGCCCCGACGTAGGTGCGTCGGTGTCCGCGGATTTCGGCCTCGTCGCGGACGCCGCCCAGGCTCTTGCGGACGAACCGCCGCCCCAGCGCCCGGGCCACGCTCTTCGCCAGGCTGGTCTTGCCGACGCCGGGCGGCCCGACGAAACAGAGGATGGGCTCGCGCATCCGCTGGCTCAGTTTTCGGACCGCCAGGTACTCGAGGATCCGTTCCTTGGGTTCCTGGAGGCCGTAGTGGTCCTCGTCGAGAATGTGCGCCACGCGCCGCAGGTTCAGGTCGTCCTGGGTCCGGGCCTGCCACGGCATGTGGATGAGCCAGTCGAGATACTCGGTGATGACGACGGCCTGGGGGGTAAGCGGCAGCATCTGGCTGAGGCGATGCTGCTCGCGCAGGGCAATCTTGCGGATCTCGTCGGGCATGCCGGCGGCGTCGACCTTGTCCTTGAGTTCCGAGACGCCCGCCGACGCCGGGTCGGCGTGGCCGAGTTCCTCCTCGATGGCCTTCAACTGTTCCTTCAGGAAGTACTCCTTCTGACTCTGGCTGAGCCGCGAGCGGACGCGATCGCTGATGCGACGTTGGATCTCGAGGAGCGAAATCTCGCTCTCCAGAATGTCGGCCAGCGTCCGCAGACGCTCCTCGGGGTCGACCATCTCCAACAGCCGCTGCTTGTCCGAAAACGGAATCGCCGTGTACGCCGCCACCGTGTCGGCCAGCAGCGACCCCGTGTCGGCCTGGGCCACCAGTTGGCCGATGCCCTCCGGAAGCGTCGGCTGGAGTTGCAGGTACGTGAAAAACCGGCCCTGGACGGTCCGCATGAGGGCCTCGCCCTCGGGACCCTCCAGGGGCGGCTCGGTCACGGTCACCACCTCGGCCCACAGGCATTCGTCGGCGCGGGTCAGGCCCACGACCCGGGCCCGCTCGGCCACCTCGACGATGACCTTGTGCGTGCCGCCCTCGTTCTTGAAACACTGGTGGACGTACGCGATGGTCCCCATCTGGAAGAGGTCTTCCGGCATCGGGTCCACGCACTCGGGGTCGCGCTGGGCCAGGAGCAGCAGCCGCTGGTCTTTGCCGAGGGCCTCGTGCGCCGCCGTCACCGAGAGTTCGCGCCCCACCTGGAGCGGCATCGCCAGCCCCGGAAACGCGATCAGCCCGCGCAGCGGCAACACCGGCAGGCGAACCGATGACGACGACGGCGACTGTGGGTCTTGTGCCATGATGCGCGTCCACCCTGTGGCCGCCCCCGCGACCACGCTACGGCAATTCGGAACCCTTCTGGCGCCGGAACAGCCAGTCCTCGAACTTACACCGGACCGTCACGGGGGCCGACCGGACGGCTTTCCCCTCGCCGTAGAACAAGGCAGCCCGCATCGTTATCTCGCGGTCGCCCCGCCAGAAGTACTTGGCGAAACTCCCGCCCGTGTCCGGCCCGGACGGGCCCCAGAAATAGAAGTCCTCGATCGCATACGTCGCCGACCACTCCTGGCCGGGCGCGAGCGCCACGACGCGGGCCTTGGCCCACCGTTTGGCCCGCGGGTCGGAGTAGATGGGCATCTCGTCGTGCCCCTCGGCGTCCGCGAGCACCAGCACCAGCAGGGGCAGCGGCAACTCGTCGCGGGCGGCCGGTTCCACGAGCGCCGCGAGCGGTCGCGGCAGCGTCAGGGCGACCACGGCCTCGGACCGGTTCCGGACGGTCACGCGGACCTGGGCCGGCAGGCCGCCCTCGGGCTGCTCGCCAATGGTCTCGGCGGCCACGGCCAGGTCGACCGGCGTGGCGTCGCGGTCGGCCTTGGGCATGGCGGCGCACCCGGCTGCCGCCAGCACCATCGCCGCCATGGCCAGAGATGCGTGCCGCATGAGTACCCTCACATTCTGACCGGTCAGCCTGCGTCGAGGTCGGCGGCATCGCGCGGGGCAAGCCCCGCGGCTAACCAGTGCCCGGCCGACGCGGGCATAGCGCGCGGGGCAAGCCCCGCGGCTAACCGGCCAGCCCACCTCGTAAGCCCCGCGGCTAACCAGTGCCCGGCCGACGCGGGCATAGCGCGCGGGGCAAGCCCCGCGGCTAACCGGCGGCCGGCCTAGGTCGAGGCGGGCGTTTCGGCCGCTGCCTCGGGGGCCGGCTCGGCCTCGCCTTCCTGGGCCGCATCGACCGTTACGGTTTCGGCGGCCTCGTCGCGTTTTCGGGCGGCCCGCGCGCCGGCGTCGCTGATGGCCGCCTCGACCTCGACGGGCACCTTGGCCGGCTCGTCGGCCGCGCCGGCCTCGCCCGACCCGTCGGCCACGTACCCGCGCTCGTGCAGATCGCTGAACTTGATGCCGACGCGGCGCGAGACCCCGGGCTCCTGCATCGTCACGCCGTAGAGCACGTCGGCCATGGCCATGGTCCGCTTGTTATGCGAGATGATGACGAACTGCGACTGGTCGAGGAACTCCTTGACGAGCGCGGTGAACCGGTCGACGTTGGACTCGTCGAGCGCGGCATCGACCTCGTCGAGGATGGCGAACGGGCTGGGCCGGGCCCGGAAGATGGCCAGGAGCAGGGCCACGGCGGTCATTGTCTTCTCGCCGCCCGACAGGAGGCTGATGCGTTGGAGTTGCTTGCCGGGCGGCCGGGCCACCACCTCGATACCCGCCTCGAGCACGTCGGCCTCGTCTTCCAGGAACACGTCGGCCTTGCCGCCGCCGAACAGTTTGCGGAACAGTTCCTGGAAGTGACCGCGCACCGCCTCGAAGGTGCTCACGAACCGCTGGCGGCTCTCGCGGTTGATGCGGTCGATGAGGTTGCCGAGGGCCTCGCGGGCCTTGACGAGGTCGTCGTTCTGCTGGCGCAGGAACCCGGCCCGCTGCTCGAGGGCTTCCTGCTCGTCGATGGCCTCGAGGTTGACGGCGCCGAGGCGTTCGATCTTGGCCTGGAGGTCGCGGATTTCCTCGGCCACGGCGTCCCAGTCGGTCTGGCCGGCCTGCCACTCGGCGTACCGCTCGGCCAGGTCCATGCCGAAATCGTCGTGGACCCGGCCGGCGAGGTCGTCGCGTTTGGTTTCGATTTCGCGGCGTGCCAGTTCGCGCTCATGGACGCGTTGCTGGAGTTCGTCGATCTCGCCCTCGATGACCCGGGCGTCCTCGGCCAGGGCCGCGATGCATTCGCGCCGCTGGGCCCGCTGCTCGGCCAGGCGGCGGAGATCGGCCTCGGCGGATTCCTTGTCCAGGAAGAGGTGGGCCAACTCGGCCTGGAGCCGGAGCATGGTCTGTTCCGACTCGCGGATGCGCTGCTGGCACTGGGCCAGTTCGGCCCGGCCGTCGTCGATGCCGCCGCGCGTACCCGCCAGGTCGCGCTCGGCGGCCGCCAGGGCGTCGATGAGGGCGGCATGCTTCTCGCGCAACTGGGCCAGGGCGATGCGGGCCTGGGTCCGCTGTTCCTCCGAGGCGTCGCGGGCGTGGGCCAGCGCTTCCTGCCGGCCGACCAGTTCGGCGACGGCGGCCTGCTGCTCGGCCTCGCGGCGCGTCAGGTCGGCGATCTCGCGGCCCACGACCTCGCGCTCGGCGCCGTCCTGGTCGCGCCGGCTCGCCAGGTCGGCCAGTTCGCTCTCGACGACGGGCTTCTCGACCTGGAGGGCGTCGCGGGTCTCGGCCAGGCGCCTCAGTTGCCCCTCGACCTCGACCCGGCGCATCGAGGCCTCGTAGATTTCCTGCCGGAGTCCCTGCTGCTGGGCGTCGAGGGCCGTCAGTTCTTCGACGGCGCGGCGGCGGTCGGCGTCGAGGGCGGCGATGCGGACGCCCAGGTCCTCGCGCTGGCGCCCGATGCCCCGCAGTTCCGACCGGCGCGAGATAAGGCTCGTCTCG
>Ga0307379_10002229_pt1 | contig 29048 bp, 24 predicted proteins | sample UN2MG_FD_202237 | JGI IMG/M metagenome (GOLD analysis project Ga0307379, IMG submission 202237) | Soil microbial communities from Risofladan, Vaasa, Finland - UN-2 | ecosystem: Environmental > Terrestrial > Soil > Coastal area > Acid sulfate soil | place: Finland: Risofladan, Vaasa | collected...
ACCGATCTGGCAGGGAGTGTAAGACAGGGTCTAGGGACGCCAGTGGGCTTTGACACGGACGTGAACGCGGCAGCCCTGGCTGAGCACCGATGGGGTGCCACCCGAGGATTGGACAACTTCGTCTATTTGACCATTGGCACAGGCATCGGCGGCGGAGGAATGGTGAATGGAAGGTTGATCCATGGCCTGAACCACCCTGAGATGGGTCACATCCGGATTCCCCACGATCGGGCTCTCGATCCCTTTGATGGGTCCTGTCCGTACCACGGCGACTGCCTGGAGGGATTGGCCGCTGGACCAGCGCTGGAGGCACGGTGGGGACAGCCTGCCGCCATGCTGGGCGAGGATCACCCGGCGTGGCCTCTTGAGGCCGACTACCTGGCCTTCGGCTTGGTGAACGTCATCTGCATCCTTCTGCCCCAGCGCATCATCATGGGGGGCGGCATCATGCAACAACCCCAGATCTTTCCCCTCCTGCGACGGAAGGTGCAAGAGCTGCTCAACGGCTACCTGCAAGCGCCGGGAATCCTGGACCAGATCGATGAGTACATCGTGCCGCCTGGGTTGGGCAACCGGGCGGGCGTGCTCGGGGCCATTGCGCTGGCTCAACGAGCAGCACAAGGGGCAACCGGCCCGATCCAGACAGAGAGCAGCGCTGCTACCTGAGGCAGAGGTGGTTGTACGACGATTTGCGATCTGAAGATGGTGCTCTCACACAGCATCCACAACAGACCCACGACCATAACATTCTGTACGGTGATTGATCCAGACCAGGGAGGAAAGCATGAGCTATCTGCCATCTGCCGGGCGCTACGACACCATGCGCTACAGTCGCTGCGGCCGAAGCGGTCTCCTGCTGCCAGCCGTTTCACTCGGGCTGTGGCACAACTTCGGCGGCGTAGATGCCTTCGAGAACGCCCGGGCCATGGTCCGGCGCGCCTTCGACCTGGGCATCACCCACTTTGACCTGGCGAACAATTACGGGCCTCCCCCGGGTTCGGCGGAGGAGACTTTTGGACGCATCCTGCAGCAGGATCTAGCCCAGCACAGGGACGAACTGATCATCTCCACCAAAGCTGGTTGGGACATGTGGCCCGGCCCCTACGGGGACTGGGGCTCGCGCAAGTACCTGGTAGCCAGCCTCGACCAGAGCTTGAGGCGTTTAGGTCTGGACTACGTGGACATCTTCTACCATCACCGCCCCGATCCCGAGACGCCCCTAGAGGAGAGCATGGCGGCCCTCGATCACATCGTCCGCCAGGGCAAGGCGTTGTACGTCGGCATCTCTTCCTACAGCGCCGAGCAGACGCGCCGGGCGGCAGCCATCCTCCGGAAACTCGGCACCCCCTGCCTGATCCATCAGCCATCCTACAGCATGTTGAACCGCTGGATCGAGGACGAGCTTCTTGCTGTGCTCGAGGAGGAAGGCATCGGCTGCATCGCCTTCTCCCCCCTGGCGCAGGGGCTCCTGACGGACAAGTACTTAGCTGGCATTCCCGAAGGCTCTCGGGCGTCCAAGCCCCACGGGTTTCTCAGGCCTGCTGACATCACCCAAGAGCGGCTGATCAGGGTGCGAAAGCTCAACGAGCTCGCTCAGGCGCGCGGGCAGACCCTGGCGCAGATGGCCCTGGCGTGGGCGCTGCGTCACAAGACCATGACATCGGTCCTCGTCGGCGCAAGCCGTACGGACCAGATCGAGGACAACGTTGGAGCCCTGAGCAACCTCCAGTTCACGGAAAAGGAACTGGCAGACATCGAAGTGGTCCTGGCAGCCTGAGGATCTGCCCCGGGGTTAGCGTGCTCACACGAGGTCGAGAAAGGACCCAGGGCCACGGAAGCCAGACGATGCCGGCGGGGGCACAGACGAGACCAGGATCCCCTGGCTCCTGGGGGCCTTGAATCGGGAGACCCTCCATGGACTGATGATACCCTCCCTCCCTATGCCGACCGGGCAAGATCAGGGCACTCCCTCGCTAGTGATCGAGGTCGAGGACGTGGCCTACAATGTCGATGTCGAGCAATACGTCACGGCCAGAGGGCCATGATCTGGGACGGCTGCCACGCAGAGCCAGACTGAGAGGCCGCGACCTGGCTTGCACACTGCCGTATGTGGCCAGCCAGGGCGAGCTCCCTGTTGCGCCAGCTTCCCCTGGCGTATAGTAGCCTTAGGTGCTAGAATACCGCCTCAAAAGTGCCGGTATCTTGATACGACGATGCATGGAGGGGATTAGAGCAATGAAACGTTACCGCAAGGGCCTGATTCTGGTCATGGTGCTGATCTTCGGAGGCATTCTGGCCTGCAGCCCCACGGGGGATGGTGGGGCAAAGCCGGTGGTGGAAATCCTCTCCCCGCCCAGCGGCAGCAGGGTAGCTGCCGGCGAGGAGGTGGAGGTACAGTTCCGGGCCACCGATGAGAAGGCCGTGGTCCGGGTGGAACTGGAGGTCGAGGGGGAGATCGTCGACACCCAGACCAGCCCTTCGGCCGAGGGGCAGCCTTCGTTGACCGGGCTGCTGCGCTGGACGCCCACCACACCCGGTTCGTACAGTTTGATGTTCTACGCCTACAACAGCGACAGGGTCGGTAGCACGGGTGTCGGCATCGAGATCGAGGTCACCGAGGGCGCAGGTCCGGTCGTCGCCACGCCGACGCCTGAGGACGTGAGCACACCGACCCTTCCCCCGACACCAGAGACCACCGTCGGCCCCGGTCCCGGGGGCTTACCGTTCGAGGATGACTTCAGCGACCCCGCTTCCGGATGGGAGGTGGGCCAGTACGACGACGGCAGCGTGGGATACAGAGACGGGTACTATTCCGTATCCGCCACCAGTGCAGAAAAGCCGATGTGGGGCCTGGCCTACCGCTCCTTCGGCGATGTGGTAGTGGAGGTTGACGCCACGCAGTTCTCCGCCCCGGCCAACAACAACAACGCCTTCGGCGTGAGTTGTCGAGTGCAGGCCAATAACGACGCCTACCATCTGCTGATCAGCGGCGATGGGTTCTATAGCATCCAAAAGAGTACGAGCGGCACCTTCGAGAACCTCGTGGAGTGGACGCGCAGCGATGCGATCAACCAGGGCAACGCCACCAATCAACTGCGTGTGGTGTGTGACGGCTCCCGTCTGGCTCTGTACTGCAACGGCCAGCTGCTGGGGGAGACTACGGATTCTGCCTGGGCTGAAGGTGACATCTCGCTGACGGCCGGCTCCCTGGAGCCGGACCCCACAGAGATTCACTTCGACAACCTCAGAGCCTACGCACCAGGTGCCACAGGCCAGCCGACTCCCACACGCACTGTTGCTGCGCAGGGGCGTGTACTGCTGGAGGATGACTTCAGCGATCCCTCCTCAGGATGGGAGGTGGGCGACTATGACGAGGGCAGCGTGGGTTACAGAGACGGATACTACTTCGTGACCAGTGCCCAGGAGAACATGCGGATGTGGGGCGTGGCCAACCGCTCCTTCGGCGACGCGGTGGTGGAGGTTGAGACCACGCAGTTCTCCGGCCCGGCCAACAACGACAACGCCTATGGGGTAAGTTGCCGCTCGCAGTCTGACGATGACGCCTACAATCTAGTGATCAGCGGCGACGGGTTCTACCGCATCCAGAAGATCGTCGACGGCAGCTTCCAGGACCTGGTGGAGTGGACCAGCTCCGACGCCATCCTACAGGGCAACGCCACCAACAACCTCCGCGCGGTGTGCGACGGCCCCCGCCTGGCCCTCTACTGCAACGGCCAACTGCTGGCGGAGACTACCGACTCTACCTATACATCAGGAAACATCGCGTTGATGGTCGTCACCTATGAGCCGGAGGCTACAGAGATTCACTTCGACAACCTAAAGGTCTACGAGCCTGGGCCGTAGAGCCAGGCAGGGGCCGCGCTCTCTGCTCCTGAACACGGGGGCGTCCTGTTCGTGTTTGACAAGCACATCCGAGCTGGAAGATCTTGACATGTGGCGGCTCCCACGCGGGGCCGCCACATGGTGCAGTCAAGGGTCCGGGATATGGCCCGCGGTCGCGTGGACTACGATCAGATCGCTCCCTCGTACGACCAACGCTATGGAGCCCTCAAGTACGAAGGCGTAGCCTCCACTCTCCTCTCTCTGGCTCGGGCCGGTCCCGCCGGGCGAATTCTGGACGTGGGCTGCGGCACCGGCCACTGGCTGGCTCAACTAAGGGCCGTCTCCCCACATGTCTACGGCCTTGATTCTTCCCTCGGCATGTTGGAGCAAGCCGATCAGGAGCTGCACGATCATCTGGTATGTGGGGAAGCCAGCCGCTCGCCCTTTGCCCAGGCTGTCTTTGACCTCATCTTCTGCGTGAACGCCTTTCACCACTTTGCCGACAAACGAGAGTTCATCACCCAGGCCGCACCAGCGCTCCGCCCCGGCGGCACACTGGCCATTATCGGCATGGACCCCCACACCGGCCAGGATGACTGGAGCCTCTATCACTATTTCGAGGGCACCCGCGAGGCAGACCTGGCCCGCTACCCCTCCGCTGAGTCAATCAAGAACTGGATGACGGAAGCAGGCTTTGTGCAAGTTGTCTCGGGGATAGCGGAACACATGGTGCACTCGCTGACCGGGCGGGAAGTGCTCCAGTCTCCGTTCCTGCAGAAGGGCGGCACCTCGCAACTGGCCCTCCTGACAGAGGAAGCGTATGCGGCTGGGCTGGAGCGCATCAAGGGAGACCTGCTCCAAGCGGAGAAGAGCGGAGTACCTCTGGAGTTCGTAGTTGACATATCCCTCGCGCTGGTGACCGGTCGCGCTCCGTAGAGCGAACCCACGTCCCAGCAGGGCTCACCCTGATCTGGGTGGCCCCCGGTTGCCAAGTGGCGAGGATCGCGGGAGAATGTCTTCGGCTCCTGTCGGCGGCGCGAAAGGAACAAAGGAGGTGGCGATGTCGAGAATGTCGAACTGGCTCAAGGCGGGGCTTTTGGGCGCGGCGGTGGTCGTGGCTCTGCAGCTGCTGGGCATCATCCCTTGCGTGGGATGTATCACCTGGCTCCTGACCTACGTCGCCTATGGTTGTATGGGTGCTCTGGCTGCCTACTGGATGCCCCCACGGCGATTGCCGGGTCCAGCAGCCGGGCAGGGCGCTCTGGCTGGCGCCATCGCCGGGGCCATCGGCGGCGCCGTGGGTCTGATTATCGCCCTGGGGCTAGCCACCGTCTTCGTCCCGCTGGGAATCCTCGGTGACGCTCTCGGTGGTGCGGGGTTCGATCCCTCAGCGCTCTGGGAGATGCTCGCCACTGTGGTTGGATCTATCACCTGCGGGACAGGATGCTATGCCGTCGGGGTCGGCATCGCCGCTGGGCTGGGCGCCCTGGGGGCTCTTGTCTTCGCTGCCATCCAACCCGAATAACTGAACCCGGGGGAGAAGAGGGAACCCGGCAACCGGTCTTTCTTTCGATGGCGGGACGCACTCGCCGAGGGAACTCAGCAGCACGCCTGAAAGCCGCGGCTTATCCTCGCTCCACCGGCATGATCAGCCAGTTGGGTCCGCCGCTCCCCTTGGTGAACTCAGACAAGACGAGTTCGTTCCTCTGCACATCGCCCAACGGCCAGCAGCACCCGCGCGGCGGGTGACGAAGACTCCTCCCCGGGCAAGGCTTGCCGGCATGACCAGAGCCTTTGCTGGGGCGAGGCGTTAGCCACTTCAGGTGCCTGCCGCGGTTGAGCCCCACGCTTTCTGCCAAACACGCTTCATCCTCCGCACTCCTTCAGCGCGGCCTCTGCTTCTTCCAGCTCCGTAGGCGTGCGTAGTCGCGTGAAAATCTCCACAGCCCTTCGGGCGTGGGGCAGGCCCTCTTGCGGCCTGCCTTGCCGGGCCAGCGCTTTGGCCAGACGCCAGCTATCCGATCCAATCGACCCCTGCCGTCCCAATCCGTCCGCCATCTCCAGTGCCTCGCGTGCCCGTGCTTCTGCAGCCGCCCAATCCTCGCGCTTGAGCGCCAGTTCGGCAAGATTGCCGATGTAGATGGCAATACCTTCTCGGTCGTTGACCTTCTTCGCAATCCGCAGGGCCTCACGGAAGTCCCGCTCGGCGGCGGCATAGTCCCCCTGCAGGCATTCGACCTCAGCGAGGTCATTCAACGAGCCGGCAACCCCTTCACTCTGCGGCGCGATGGTCCGTTCCAGCTTGAGCGCCTCCTGATACGCCTCAATCGCAGCCGGGTAGTTCTTCTCCATTTGGTGACCCACGCCGCGTAGGCTAGCGGCTGCGGCTTTCTCCGTCGCCCCGGCCGCTGGTGACATTTCCCAGTGGGCAGCGCAGCGCGCGGCGCAGGCCTTGACATCCGGGGTCTGGCGGCGCAAGTAGTATATGAATCCCGTGTCATACGCCCGCCAGCCCGCATTCCATAAGTCCTCGGCGGCCACCGCCTTCTCTTCGGCCTGTTGGCTGAGGACGAGCTGTTCATCCCAGCGGCCAGAGAAATACAAGAAGACCCGCAGTGCCGAGTACGCGCTCTGTACGCGCTTGTTCTCGCCCTGCACCAGCACCGGCAAGGCGGCGGCGATCACGGGCCACTGGGCTTCCAGCACCGGGAAGCGCTCATACTTGTCGAAGCCGTTCTCCAGCGCCAGGGCGTGGGCGCGATCGGTCAGGTGGCCACCGGTGCGGGCGACGGCCTCCGGGCGTTTGCGGCGCAAGAAGGTCGCGGCCAGTTGCGGCAGAATAAAGGTCTGCGCTCCCTCATTGCTCACCAACAGGGCGCGGTCGGTTAGGTCTTCCAGGGCGGTGAGGGCGGCTGGTTCGGCGATCCCGGCCACGTCGGCAACCCACTTCACTTTGGCGGGCTGCGTGAAGTGCGCCAGCGCCGCCAGCACGGCAGTGTCGCTATCAGTAAACGTGTCCAGCAAATCGCCGAAGATGAATTCCAGGGGGTCGTTATCCCCGGAGGAAGGAGCAGACTTCAGAAACGCGCACGCTTCGGCGATGGTGCGGCATTGACTGCCCCTTCGCCCCAGCTGGCCCGCCGCCCATTTGATGAGCAGGGGGTTGCCGTTGCTGATTTCGTACAGGTCGCCGCGTTCTTGCTCGGTCGCCTTCTGCAAATGGCGATTGTTCTTCGCCAGTTCGGCCATCAGGTCAAGTGCATCCTTGCGTTGCAGCCGGTCGAGGCGCACGACACGGGCGTCAATATCGGCGCGCCGGCGGCTGGTGACGATGGCCTTGCACTCAGCGGGCAGGCGGGAGAGGAATTGGTAGAGTCGGACGCGCTCCGGTTCGGCGAACGTCTCGACGTTGTCAATGACGATGAGGGCGCGCACATCGGCTAACGTGCGGCGCACGGCGCTGGCGCGCTCGTTGGGGTCAGTCTGCTCTATGTTCTCCTCGCCGAGCTCACGGGCCAGTTGCGTCAGCAGGGCCATATAGTTGGGGATCATGAAGTCTTCCAACTTCTGCTCGCCCCCCGGAGTCAGTTCGCGCACTTTGGCGGAGAGGAAAATCTTGCACTCGAAGTGCGCGGCGGCCGCGAGGTGCCCGGCGCGGATGGCGAGCGCGGTCTTGCCGATGCCGCCGGGGCCGTCAATCAACGCGCCCCACGTGCGCGCCTCGGGCGAAACGGCTTCGGCGATGATCGCCAGTTCTTTCTCGCGGCCAAAGAAGTAGGGCTGGTGAGGGAGGGAGGAGTAGACAGGTTTGCGCGGCTCGCCCGCCATCGGCCTGACGGGCAATCTTTTCATTCGCGGATAAGGATCGCGGTTGGTCGTGATAGGGGCTTGTTGAAGCGCGTGCAACACGAAGGCGGCGGCGTTGTGGGCGGCCAACTGCTGGCGGGCATCTTTATCTTTCGCCTTCCGCCCATCGGCCCAATCACTGATGGCCTTGACCAGAATCCAGTCCACCTTGCTGTTCTGGCAGGCCACAAATAACCCGCCGCCTTCCATTTCGCCGCCGATGGCCTCCGGCTCAAACTTGAGCAGTTGCCCACGGAAGTCCACGTTGTCGATAAGTTTATCGCCTGAAAGGATGAGGCCGAATCTAACCTTCGCCTTTGACGCATCCCAACTGAGGTTCGCCACTTTCAGTCGGTTGATGAGCTCCGGCGAGGCGTGAGGCCGGTCCCCGCGCGGGATGATTCTAAGGCTGCCTTCTTTGTCTGTCTCGACACGCTGAAGGTCATACAGCATCAGCCGCTCAGAAACCAGAACATCGCCGATGGCCTGCTTCTGTTCATTGATGCCAAACGCGATGCCTACCATGATGACGGCAGAGGGTGAAAGCGCCTCAATGCCTTTGCGCACACCTTCCTGGGATCCATCGACTCCACCCGCGCCCATTCCGGAGAGCGCCATAAACACGTGCCCGCCGTTGACTTCGCCGAGGTCAAGATAGATTCGATCGCCAATAGGTTCGGGCTTCGGGTCTTTTCCCGTCGCTTCCTGGAAGACCTTCATCACCGCCCGGCTTTCCACTTCCGCGACGGTGACGATCAGGACGTCCGTTTTATGGATCATGCGATCCTCGCGTCCTGTGCTGCATGGGTGGGTGCTGTAGCGGCCCGGCCCATATGTCTACAGAACCTCTCTGCATGAGAAGGCCAAATGGGCAATCATGAAGAAAGCGTCTGCAGAAGCACCGATAGTCTGCCTATGCCAGAAACCTTGTGTGTAATATCTCCTGCCAGGTGTCTTTGCAGAACTCATCGGGATTGTATCCTAGTTGCGGTTCTTGGTCAAATCGGGATGTCCGGAGATCCGCACGACACCACAGCCCAAGGAGCTGCCCGACCAAGTACCCGATGGTATTCGGCTCAAGCCCTATGCCTGCAGCGCCGGGAAAAACTACGTCTATCGGGCCAAGCGCTTCGTCCTCTATCACAAGAAACGGCATTCACCGGAGATGGGTGAGAAGGAAATCAGTCAGTTACTCACCTACCTGGCAGCAGAGGAAAACGTGGCTGCTTCGACACAGAACCAGGCCCTCGGCGCGTTGCTGTTCCCATGCCAGGACGTACTGCACACGGGTCTGGATCTGCCCCTTGAATTGGCAAGGGCCAAGAGACCCAACCGCCTGCCTACTGTCCTCACCAAAGAAGAAGTGCGGCAATTGATTGCCCAACTCCCTGGCATCCACCGCCATGACGCACAGGTCCGAGGAGAGAAGGGACCCATAAACAGAGTGCAAGGCTCGGATGGAGAAGATGAGAACGCAGGCGTAGCCTCCACACTCCTCGCTGTGGCTCGCTCGGCCGCTCCGTCCTCCGGCCCTCTGGGACATGTTCGCCACTGTGGTTGGATCTATTGCCTGCGGCACGGGATGCTACGCCCTGGGGGGTCTCGTCTTCGCTGCCATCCAACCCCGATAGCTGAGCAAGAGCGGAGAAGAGGGGGCCGGCAACCAATCTCCTTCTCGACGGAGGGACAGACTCGCCGAGGGCGCTCAGCAGGACATCTCGAAGCCGCGGTCTATCCTCGCTCCACAGGCATAATCAGGCAGTTGGGTCCACCGCTGCCCTTGACGAACTCAGACAAGTCGAGCTCGTGGACGACTATGCCTTCTGCCGTGAGCTCTTCAGTCACCTTCTGATTCGAACGATCCACGATCACTTCGCTCTCGCCCAGGCAGATGATGTTCGCGGTCACGCCTGCGCCACAGACCACCTCGATCGCTTCGAAACCTCTCAGGGTCTCTTTCGGGATCAGCTCACGGCAGTAGACCGCCCGGTCAGGGCCGACAAGCATCAGAACCTTGTCCAGATGCAGAATGGAATCGGGCAGGGGTATCACGCGGACTTCGTAGCCCATGGCGCCCAGGTACGTAGCAAGCTGCTCCACGCCCTTCCTATTCGTCCTGATGGAACGCCCGACGAAGGCCACGGACCCAGCCAGGATCACATCACCGCCCTCGACTGTCCCTGGCGCCTCTATCTCCCCGACAAGTGGCTCGCCCAAGGAAGTGAGGATTCGCCCCATCCATTCCTCTTCGCCCTGTCTGGTTTGCAGCCCCATTCTGAGTCTGATGTAGCCGCGGGGCGTGCAGAGGGCTGTGTCGCGGGTGAAGACTGAGTTGGGATGGTCAGCGAGCTCTGGGACGTTTATCACTTCGGCGCCGAAGTCCCTCAGGCAGCACTTCAACGCGGCATGCTGCTGGATTCCCCGTTCAGGATCTGGAAGCTGGATGATGTTGTGCCTCTTCAGATCGCTGACGTGGCAATACTCGGTGCCCGGCGTGCAAACCACAACACGTGTCAGCCTATCGCCTTCGTTCCTGAGCATCAATCTTTGCCTTCTTCCTTACAGACCACTCCAGGAGCCGTGCGAACGGGGCAGCAACGTCAAGAAGCCCGGGGCTAGCCCTCCCTGCCCTTGCCACCTAGGATGTCACCTCAGTTGGCTCAACTGATCTCACACGCGAGCCCCGGGGTAGCATGGCGTCTCCTATGCGAGGGCACGTAGATCTACGGACCAAGCGGGCCGAAAAGAACGAGTTCAGGGCTCCTCGCCTTGCGAGAAGTACTCCCGCATCCCCTCGAAGTAGTGCTCCTCCCACCCGTCTCGGTACTGCTCCCCCTGGCCCTCGGGAAGCTCGGTGTGATGCAGGGTGAGGCGGGTCCCTGCCTCACCCTCTTCCAGCACGATCTCCAGCCGAGAGTCTGGACTGTCAGGCGGAAACTCTGTTGTCCGCCATGACTGGACGATGCGGTGGTTGGGCTCCAACTGTTCGTTCACTCCCTCGATGTAGCCATCCCACATGGAGAATCTGCCTCCAACCGCCGCATCTATCTCGGCGCTAGAGCCGATGAAGGCGGCGTGCTCGTTGCTGTTTAGCCACGCCTCATAGATTCGCTCGGCGCTCGCGGGCAAGACGGTTGATACCTTGAAGCTTTCCGACACGTCTACCTCCTTCTGGTAAGAGTCCTCCATGAGTACTTCGGATCTCGCTCCCTCCACCTGAAGCAGCGTACAGGGCAATGGTCCCTGCGTGGGCGCCTCACCGCCGAGTGCTTGGAGCTCCAATGATGAGTGACCGAGGAAAGTCAGCCCACCTCTGATCAGGCAGCCTCAGTAGACTGCCAGCCCCAAGGGCCAACTGCCCTATACCGACACAACATTCTCGAAGATGCCTCGCTACATGTCAAGCTGATCCTGTGACGAACACTCCCACCGAAGGTCCGCGAGAGAGACAGAACCTCCCATTCTTGCTCTTCCCACTGCCCTCTGCTACACTCCTTGAGGGCCTACGGAGGGAGGCAGCATGCTGGCCAAGGTCTTCAGTTGCGCGGTCATCGGGCTGGAGGGAGCCGTCGTCCAGGTGGAGGTGGACATCTCCCGCGGCCTGCCCTCTTTCACCATCGTCGGCCTCCCCGACACGGCGGTCCAGGAGTCTCGCGAGCGCGTCCGCGCCGCCATCAAGAACTCCGGCCTGGCCTTCCCCGGCACGCGCCTCACCGTCAATCTGGCCCCCGCCGACCTCCGTAAGGAAGGCCCCGCCTACGACCTGCCCATCGCCCTGGGCATTCTGTTGGCCAACGACCAGCTCTGGGCCGACCTCTCCTCCTGCCTCTTCGTCGGCGAGCTCTCCCTCGATGGCACAGTGCGCCACACCGACGGCATCCTGCCCATGGTTAGCGTGGCCAAGGACCAGGGCTTCCAGCGCGTTTTCGTCCCTAGCGTGGACGCCCCAGAGGCGTCCCTGATCAAAGGGCTGGAGGTGATCCCGGTGGATAGCCTTGGAAAGCTGGCCATGCACCTCCAGGGGCTGGAGGAGATGATCCCCTACCAGCCCGACTTCGACATCGAGGAGGAGCCGGCCCCCGATTACGGAACCGACATGGCCCACGTCAAGGGACAGGAACACGTCAAGAGGGCGTTGGAGGTAGCGGCCAGCGGCGGCCACAACGTGCTTATGACCGGTCCACCAGGCGCTGGGAAGACGCTCATGGCCCGGGCCATGCCTTCCATCCTCCCCAGTATGACCATCGAGGAAGCCCTCGACGTGACCAAGATCTACTCCGTCTCTGGTCTGCTGCCGCCCGAGACGCCCCTCATCCGCCAACGCCCCTTCCGCTCCCCGCACCACACCATCAGCCACGCCGGACTCGTGGGCGGCGGACAATGGCCCCGCCCAGGGGAGATCAGCCTGGCCCACCACGGCGTGCTCTTCCTGGACGAGGTCCCCGAGTTCGGGACCCGCGTCCTGGAGGTGATGCGCCAGCCCATGGAGGACAAAGTGGTGACCATCAGCCGGGCCCAGGGCACCCTCACCTTCCCCGCCAACTTCACCCTGGTGGCGGCCATGAACCCCTGCCCCTGTGGCTACTTTGGCGACCCCACCAGGGAATGCACGTGTCCCCTCTCCATGGTCAGTCGCTACCAAAAGCGCCTCTCGGGACCGTTGCTAGACCGCATCGACATCCACATCGATGTGCCCCGGGTGGATTATGAAAAGCTGACCGACAACCGGCTCGGCGAGCCCTCGGAGAACATCCGCCAGCGCGTGGAGAAGGCCAGGCGTGCACAGCGAGAGCGTTTCGCGGATGGGAAGCTATCCTGCAACGCCGACATGGGACCAGCCGAGGTGCGGCAGTACTGCCAGGTGGACGACGCTGGGCGAAACCTCCTGCGAGCGGCCATGGAACAGCTACAGATGAGCGCCCGGGCTTTCCATCGGGTGCTCAAGCTGGGCCGCACCATCGCCGACCTGGCCGGGTCGGAAACGATACTGACCGCCCACCTGGCCGAGGCGCTTCAATACCGGCCTAGGACGCACATGTAACCCTATAGGGTCGGCACACCACACGGGCGATGCCACCAGGGTCACGGCTGACTTGTGCAGAGAGGAGAGCAGCTATGAACAACAGTCAACCGGGTTTTCTCAGCCTAGCCGCAAAGACAATCATCGTTCACTTCATCACCTACTTCCTGATGGGTATGCTTGCCGTCACCCTGCTGGGTTATGCGGAGGCCTTCGCCAGCCCCTGGATGGCTTGCTGGATGCGACAAACAAATGATCCCGTGGTGATGGTAGGTCCGCTATTCCAGCCTCTCCGGGGGCTGCTCTTCGCCCTTGCCTTCTATCCTCTCAGAGGAGTCTTGTTCGGGAGGAAGAATGGTTGGCTGGTCATGTGGTGGCTACTGGTGGCCTTGGGAATCCTGTCCACGTTTGGGCCGGCGCCGGGATCGGTCGAAGGGATGCTCTACACCGTCATTCCCATATCACAGCAGTTGACGGGCTGGCTTGAAGTCATACCGCAGGCGCTGCTGCTCTCCATGGTCCTCTTCTATTGGATTAATCATCCAGAGAAGAGATGGCTCAACTGGTTGATGGTGGCAATCTTCATCGTTATGCTACTTCTCCAGGCCATGGGGTTATTGGTGACCACGTTGGGCATGGCCTAGGAGTCACGCTGTGAGGCAGCACAGATGCATATCTTTCGCGTTCTTCGCGTAGTAGCAGCTCTGGGCGGTATGATTCTAGTTGTCAGCCTCGCTCGCCCCGCGATCGGCCAGGAGTTACCCTTCACAGAGACCTTTGACGACCCGACTCTGCCCCGCTGGGAGCATTCGCCCAATGCAACAGTCGTGGATGGAGCGCTACACATAGGACCAGACGGCTTTGCCTTCCACCCCGCCAGGTGGAGCGACATGAGCCTCGTCGTGCGGGCGCGATGCCTTGGCGAGGGAGAACTGCTCATCCGCTACTGCTGGAGCGAGGACGCCAACTACTCAGTCCGCCTTCGCCCCGACCGCGTGGCAGTGCAGAGACAGCTTCTCGGGGCGCCCGAGGATCTAGGCGGTGCGCCGGCCTCCATCCCGCCTGGAGAGTGGGTGGAGGTGACCGTGACGGTGACCGGCGGCACGCAACACGTAACCCTAAACGGGTCTCCTGTGCTCACAGCCACCGATCCTGACCCGCTGCCGGAGGGCGGCCTAGGTTTCCTCGTCCAGGGCGAGGCCGCTGGCGAGTTCGATAGCCTGGAAGTGACCGCCGGTGGTCAGGCCCCACCCCCGGCCGAGGCCACCCCAATACCTGAACCGACCTCGGTGACTGCTCCTCCCGCCTCCCCAGCCGGCGCTCGGGCTTACCAGGCCGCATCGTGGGTGCGTCTAGGAGGGCCACCGGGCGGTCTGGGGTACGACATCCGCTACAAGTTCGACGACCCAGACACCTGGTACGTCACCGACGCTTACACGGGCTTCTTTTTCAGCCATAATGGAGGACTCACCTGGGAGCCCAGCAACGAGGGGATCGCCCGGCTCGAAGGAACCACCATCGTCCCGATCTTCAGCGCCACGGTAGATCCCCACAATCCGGACGTCATCTGGATAGGAACTCAGTTTTCCGGACATATCTATAAGTCCACCGACGGCGGCCTTACCTGGACCCAGATGGACAACGGCGTTGAGCCAAATCAGGGGCACAGCTTCCGGGGCTTCACCATCGATCCGCGCTCCTCGGACATCGTCTATGCTGCCGCTGAGGTGGAGGCCCACGTCTTCCGTGATGGGGGGACGCTGCCCGACGCCCGCGACCAGACGCAGGGCGGACGGGTCTACCGCACCACAAACGGCGGAGAGAGCTGGGAGGTGATCTGGGAGGGCGTCGCCCTGGCTCGCTACGTGTGGATCGATCCCACCGACCCCGACGTGCTGTACGTCTCAACCGGCTTCTTTGACCGCCATCCGCTGAACAAACCGGAGAATCCCACCGCGACGGACAGTGGCGGAATCGGCATCCTCAAGAGCTTCGATGGCGGGCAAACCTGGATTGAACTCGGCCACGAAGAGGGCATCGAGAACCTTCAGATCAGCACTCTGTATATGAAGCCTGACGACCCGCAAACATTGCTGGCCGGTGGTGGGACATCCTATGTTCCCCCGGTGCTCGTCGACGGAGTGGAGACCGAGCATGGCGGTGTCTACCTGACGACCGACGCTGGCGAGTCCTGGGAGGCTGTTCTCGAAAACGAGGTCATCACCTCAGTCGAGTATTGTGAGAAGGACCCGCAGATCGCCTATGCAGGCGGTGCCAAGGCCGTGTACCGCAGCGAGGACGGTGGCCACACCTGGCAGCGCTTTGGCGATGATGCCAGGGGGACCTGGGGACCGCCCGGTCTCAACCCCGGGGTGCCGGTCGATATCCAGGTTGACCCTGAGGACTGCAACCGCCTGTTTATCAACAACTACGTCGGAGGCAACTTCCTTTCCACGGATGGTGGGCAGACGTGGACGGTGGCTACCCAGGGCTATTCCGGTGCTGCTCCCACGCGAGTGATTGTCGATCCCAGCGACCCTTGGCACGTCCTCGCGGCCTCGCGCATGGCTCCCTTCGTCAGCCACGACGGCGGCCTGACCTGGGAGGGTCTGCTCTACCCCGAACTCCTTACCGGCATCGGCACCCTGGAACTGGATCCCAGCGACTCCGAGCACATGCTGGCTTCCGCGGATGTGGTCCTGGCCCCGATCCTGGAGACGTATGACGGCGGGGAAAGATGGGAACCACGTCTCGACTGGCTCAATCGACTCCCACGCGGCACGAACGAAGCGGACTGGGCTCGGCTCAGGGTTAAGCGCATCGCCTTCGCCCCCTCCGACCCCAGCATCGTCTATGCGACCACACTACACGCGCCTGCGGATCCGGACCTGCCGCTGCCTGAGGGTTGGCGCCACGATGGGATGGGAGTCTACCGCTCCACCGACGGCGGGCAGACCTGGGAACCGGCCAACGACGAGACGACCGAAAAACTCGGATTGGGCTGCATCGCCGTCGATCCCACCGACCCTCAGACTGTCTACGCCGGCGCCTACTTTGACCGCGGACTGTTCAAGACGACCAACGGCGGGGGCGACTGGACTCCCATCAATGAGGGGTTACCGCACCCCTACGGCTATTTCAACACGATAGCCATCGATCCGGCCAACCCGCGGACTGTCTATGCCGGTGGGCGGATTGGTGTGTTCAAGAGCAGCGATGGCGGGGCATCGTGGGCGCAGTTGACAGCCGGGCTCGACCCACTGGGAGGGGCGACCGCGATCGTCGTCGACCCTACCAACTCCCAAGTCGTGTACGTGGGTACGTCGCGCCTCGGAGTCTTCTACACAGAGGATGGCGGGGCCCGGTTCGGGCGACTCCGTCAGGGCATTGAGGAAGCGGGGAATCTGGCCATCGCCGATCTCTCTCTCAGTGCGGATGGTACGGTGCTCTACGCTGCGGTGACCGGCGCCGGGGTCTACCGGCTGGGAAGGCCTTCCGGACCCTCGCCCGCAGCTTCAGCAACGATCCCGGTGGGCCCTGTCCTGCCGAGCGCCTCCCCGTCGCCAGCCGGGCCGTCCGAGTTGGTTCCCGCTCTGTGCGGAGGAGCCGGCATCTGCCCCGGGGCAGCGGCCCTGCCCCTGGCTCTGCTGGGCCTGGTCTGGGTCTCCCGTCGAAGATGGTGAACAGACAGACAGCAGCCACTTGGAGGTCGGAGTCCAATCCATCGAGCAGACCCGCAACTTTCTCGTTGTGAATAAGCCCGTTGGCACGGACGCTTCGATAGTTGCGCTGTCTGCTAGTGGGCCTGGCCCCACATGGCGTTAATCTAAAGACAGAAGGCTGGGCGATGAACAACAAGAGACATGCGACGCTATGCTTACTCGTGCTGCTCAGCATCTCGGTCCTCTCGGCAGGGACCCTCGGCATGAATACTCCTGCCTCCGCCGAGGGGCCGGAGGTCGTCCTCTACCAGGAGAATCTCGACGACGGCCGGGCCCAGGGCTGGGAACTGGAGCAGGGCTGGGCGGTGGGCGAAGGGGCCCTCTGCGGCCAGGGCCACCAGTGGGCACGGTATACAATCGCCTCCTGGCAGGACTTCCGCGTGCAGTTTCGGGTCAGGCTCGATCAAGGCACTGTCCACCTCAACTACCGAGTCAGCGGAACCCGTCGCTATTTCATAGGCTTCCATCAGGAGGGACTCTACCTCTCCAAGCAGACAGGGCCGGAAACGTTTTCGCACAATCTGGCAGAAGCAGTTGCCACCTACAACTTGGGGCAGTGGTACCAGGTTGAGATCGCTGGGCAGGGCGGCCACCTGCAGATCAAGGTGGACGGGACACTGGCTGCGGACTACACAGATGCCGACCCCCTCACTCAAGGCGGTATCGCCTTTGAAACCCTGGATGGCTCCCAAGCCTGCCTGGATGACATTGTGGTCTACGGGCCGGCGCCCACGCCGACACCCACGTCCGAGCCGGGGTTGACCTGGGTCCGCACCGGCGGTCCCCTAGGCGGTCTGGGGTATGACGTACGTATGCGACCCGACAACCCCGACATCATGTATGTCACCGACGCCTGGGCCGGCGTCTTCATGAGCACGGACGCAGGGCAGACCTGGTTCCCCAGCAACCAGGGCATCACTACCCGCGTAGGCAGATCGGGCGATGGCATCCCCGTCTTCTGCCTCACCATCGATCCCCACGACTACGACACCATTTGGGTCGGCACGCAGAACGTCCGGGGCATCTTCAAATCCACCGACGGAGGCTACACCTGGGCGGAGATGGACAGAGGCGTGGTCGAGAACCAGGGTATCACTTTCCGTGGCTTTACCGTTGACCCCCAGTCCTCCGATATCGTCTACGCCGCGGGGGAGATCTCCAGTTGGGTCTGGGCCGGTGAAGAGCGCTCCGGCCTCGAGTGGGACATGACCCAGGGCGTGGTGTACAAGACCAGCGACGGTGGCCAGAACTGGACCGCTGTCTGGCGCGGGGACAATCTGGCCCGCTACGTGTGGATAGACCCGCGCGATTCTAACACCCTCTACGTCTCCACCGGCATCTTTGACCGCGAGGCGGCCAATTCCGTTCCGGCCTCCAGGATGCCTGGCGGCGTAGGCATCGTCAAGAGCATCGACGGTGGGCAGACCTGGAGCGAGACGATGGACACGATACGGACGAATACATACGTGGGTAGTCTCTTCATGCACCCCGAGAACCCGGACATCCTCCTGGCCGGTACGGGCAACAACCAGTATTTCCTAGAGGATGGCGTGTACCTCTCCATCGACGGTGGGGGCTCCTGGAGGCACACACTGACGGATGACGTCACCACCTCGGTTGAGTTCGCTCTCTCGGACCCACAGATCGCCTACGCGGGCAGCGTCGACTCCGTCCATCGCAGCGAGGACGGTGGCCAGACTTGGCGCCGCGTCGCGGGGGGCGAGGGTGGCTGGGGACCGCCGGGCGTGCGGGCAGGGTTTCCCATTGACTTCCAGGTGGACCCTCGCAATCCCGACCGCATCTTCGCCAACAATTATGGAGGCGGGAATTTCCTGAGTACCGATGGCGGCAGCACCTGGGTGGTGGCCAGCGCAGGCTATACCGGCGCACAGGTGCGTGATATCGCCGTTGACCGCACCGCGCCCGGACGCGTCTTAGCTGCGGCTCGCAGTGGCATCTTCGCTAGCTACCATGGTGGCGACGAGTGGATTGGGCTGAGCTACGCACCAGCGGATTCTCTCGAATGGTACGTTGTGGCCATTGACCCCACGAATCCCCAGCATGTGCTGGCCGCCAACAATTGGACCAACGTCATTCTCCAAAGTCGCGACGCAGGGTGGACCTGGGAGCCTGTGAGCCAGCCTCCCGGCTCCAGTATGAGCTGGCGCGCCATTGCCTTCGCCCCCTCGGACGCCGAGACCGTATACGCTGGCACGTCTGCATACTTCTCGGCCGGGACTTTTGATGATCAGATGTCTGCTAATGGTATCTACGTGTCCAGCAACGGTGGCGAGACCTGGCGCCAGGCCAACGATGCCCTCTCGCAAGATGCCAACGTGACCGACCTGTCGGTTGACCCCCAGGACCCGCAGGTGGTCTACGCAGCCACCGCCAATCACGGATTGTTGAAAAGCATCGACGGCGGGGAGAGTTGGACGGCTATCAACCAGGGGTTACCGGACGCGGTCGCGGCGCTGTCCGTAGAGCTGCACCCCTCGGATGCCCGCGTCGTCTACGCTGGGTTTGAGCGCGCCGGCCTGTACCGCAGCACCACTGCTGGCGCGACCTGGCAGTCTCTGGGGGCCGGCATGAATCCGGAGGCGGCGGTCTCCGACATCGTTTTCGACCCGACCAACACCCAGGTGATGTATGCCACCGACCACATGAGCGGCGTTTATCGCTCTACCGATGGCGGCGCCACCTGGAGAGCTATCAACGCGGGGTTACGCATGAGGGATGTGAACGCCCTGGCCATATCGTCTGACGGCCAGCACCTGTACGCGGCTACCGAGGGGGAAGGGGTCTTCCGTCTGGACAGGGGTGGCACGCCGCCAGAGGCGGCGCCGCAGCCGTCCCCCACGGTGCCTGCCACGGTGGCCACATCGACCTCAGCGCCAGTTGCGGCCCAACCGACCTCGGCCCTCACACCCACTTCGGCATCGATCGGCCCGGAATTGTCCACCCCGTTGCCTGAGGAGGCAACACCGCTATCGCCGGCAGGTGGCGGCATCTGCCCAGGGGCTGCCGCTCTGCCCTTGGCACTCCTGGGCCTGGTCCGGGTCTCCCGTCGAAGGAGGTGACCCCGTGAGAGCAAGATGGTCCTGTGTCCTCGCGGCGGTGTTCTGCACGGGAGTGGTGCTCTGGGCCGCGTGCAGCACGGCCGTGCCCGTCTCTTCACCATCGCCACAGCCTGCACAATATCCTCTGCCTCCCGATACCGTGTCCGGACTGGTGCTGGACGAGGACGGCCCGGTAGCTGGCGCCACCGTCCGCGTGCAAGCCACAAAGAACGCCACCGCTAGCGCCGCCGATGGCACCTTCTCTCTCGCCGGCTTGACCCAAGGCGTGACCATCACCATCAGCGCCTGGAAAGATGCCTACTACTGCGCCAAGGTTGAAGGGGTGGTGCCACCGACCAGCGGCCTCACCCTGAGCCTGCGTCGCTACCAGACCAACGACAACCCCGAGTACGAATGGATATCGCCCGTCGGCGATAATTCCTGCGCCAGCTGCAAGGCGGGCGTGACCCAGATCTGGCTGGAGAACGACGCCCACGCCGCATCTGCCACCAACCCTCGCTTCCTGAGCATGTACAACGGCACCGACCTGGACGGCAACCAGAGTCCCCTCACCCGCCGTGGCTACAGCCGCGACTACGGTTCCTTCCCCCTCCGTCCCGATCCCAGCCGGCCCTACTATGGCCCTGGCTACAAGCTGGACTTTCTCAACACGGCGGGCAACTGCGCTTCCTGCCACACGCCGGGGGCGGCCATCGGCGCCCCCTACGGTACCGACCCCAACAAAGTCACCGGCGCGGATACCTTCGGCGTGCACTGCGATCTGTGCCACAAGACTGCCGACGTCCGGTTGAGCCCGGACACTGGGCTGCCCCTACCGAACATGCCCGGCGTCCTCTCCATGGACATTCGCCGTCCTTTCCCCGATGACCCGGATCGCTACCAACTATTCTTCGGCACTTTCGACGACGACAACGTGCCCCAAGAGGACACGAATCTTCCTCTCATGCAGAAGAGTGAGTTCTGCGCGCCCTGCCACTTTGGGGTGTTCTGGGATACCGTGGTCTACAACTCCTTCGGGGAGTGGCTGGAGAGCCCCTACAGCGATCCCCAGACCGGACGGACCTGCCAGCAATGCCACATGCCCGCGCCTTCTGTGCTCGAAGGAGAGGCCATGACCAACGTGGCGCCGGGTATGGGGGGCGTGGAGCGCGACCCGCTGACCATCTACGCCCACCTTGGGCTGGGCGCAACGCCTGAGGTGTTCCTGCAAAACGCGGTGACCATGAGCACCACGGCCAGCGTCGACGGAAACACCGTCGTCGTGGGAGTAGAGATCAGCAACGACCAGACCGGACACCACGTGCCCTCGGACTTCCCAGGACGCCACCTGATCCTGCTGGTCCAGGCTGCGGATGCTGGCGGCAAGCCCTTGACCCAATTGGACGGGCCGCAGGTGCCAGAGTGGGGCGGCGTCGGCGAGCCCAGTGAGGGATACTATGCCGGCTTGCCCGGCAAGGCCTTCGCCAAGCTGCTGGAAGAGACCTGGACCGAGCTCTCACCCTCGGCGGCCTACTGGAACCCCACCCGCGTCTTGAGCGACAACCGCCTGGCTGCCTTGGCCACGGACAGGAGCACATACGCCTTCGCCGCCCCAGCCGAGGGAGAGGTCAAGGTGGAGGTCACCCTGCTGTACCGCCGGGCATTCATCGAGTTGATGGACCAGAAGGGCTGGGACGTGCCCGACAAGATCATGGAGCAGCAAGTGGTGAGCATCCCTTTGCCGGGTGACTAAGCGCCGGGAACGCCGAGCCCCAGCTCGGACGATCCGGAGAGTAACACAAATGAGTGCCCTTCCTGCCGAATCCCAAACTGAAGAGGCCGCCCTCGCTTCGGTGGAGCGCCTCACCCATATCATCGTGTACGCCCGCGATATCTCCTCGGGCAAGCTATCCGACGACAGACCCGTGGAGGAAACCATCTGATGTCCAACGCCGGGAACGCCGAGCCCCAGCTCGGACGATCTGGAGGGTAACACAAATGAGTACCCTTCCTGCCGAATCCCAAACCGAAGAGGCCGCCTTGGCTTCGGTGGAGCCCCTCACCTATATCCTCGTGTACGCCCACGATATCTCCTCGGGCGAACTATCCGATGGCAGACCCGTGGAGGAAACCATCTGATGACCAGCGCCGGGAACGCCGAGCCCCAGCTCGGCCCTACCCACCGAGGCTGGTACAGCCGCGGCTATGTGCCGCACTGTGACCATCCCGGCCTGCTTCAGAGCATCACCTATCACCTGGCCGACAGCCTGCCGGCAGCCGTCCTAGAGCAGATGGACGCGGAATTGCGCACCTTTCCGCCGGAGCGGCAGGACGCAGAGCGACGTAGACGGGTGGAAGCCTAGCTAGACGCCGGGGACGGCTCGTGCGTGCTGCGTCTCCCCCAGGCCGCGGCGTGCGTGGCAGACACCTGGAGACACTTTGCCGGGGAGCGTTACGACTTGATTGCCTGGGTCGTCATGCCCAACCATGTGCACGTGTTGGTGCGGGTGTACGAGGGGGTGCCACTGGCGAAGATTGTGCAGTCCTGGAAGAGCTATACGGGGCGGCGCATTGGTGCGCTGATGGAGGAGAGCCGAGCTGACGGGCAGCACATCCCGGTGATGATGGAAGAGAGCCGAGCTAGGACTCGGCGATCCCAGCGGCGGTCCCGGGGTCAAAGGGTATGGATGCGGGAGTATTGGGATCGTTACATCCGCGATGAGCGGCACTTTCAGATGGCTATGGACTACATCCATCAGAATCCGGTCAAGGCGCGATTGGTCGGCACGGCCAAGGATTGGCCATGGAGCAGTGCCCGAGAGTTTGCCGAGCTGGGGCTCGGCGATCCCACGCAGGCAATTCAGGAGACGCCGAGCGCCAACTCGGCCGCCTCGGCGAGCAAGGGCAAACCGATCGCCATCGATCCTGTCTGAAGGAGGGGTCTATGATTGCCAGAACCTGGCACGGGGTTACACCAGAGGACAAGGCGGAAGAGTTCCTGGAATACGTGAAGAGGACGGGAGTGCCTGGCCTCGGATCGACACCAGGCAACCTGGGGGTAATGGTCTTTCGTCGAGTCGAGCAAGGGACAGTCCACTTCTTGTTGACATCCTTCTGGGAATCCTACGACGCTATCGCCCAGTTCGCCGGTCCCCACATCGAACGTGCTCGCTACTACCCGGACGATGAGAAGTATCTCATCGAACTGGAGCCCACGGTCACTCACTACGAAGTTGTCGTCGGTCAGGAGATTCTGGAATAGAAGAGCCTGGGCAGCCTGACGCCCATGGCCCATGGCGTTCCCTTGCACCGTCCCCCCCGATCCTCCTGACGGCTGCCAACCTAGCCAGTCGTCCCTCGTTTCCCTGACTGAGGACTATCGGCTCGTCACACATGGTGGCCCCCCGGCTTTGGCTGCCTCGCCAGCAGGCTAGTCTCAATTACCGTGAGCCTAAGGCACCGCAGGAGTAGCGCAGGTCGCGGTGTCACGCTTGATCTCACTGACCCCTTGACAAGTGCGCCAAGCAGTATTATAATTTGTGTGTAGACAATGTATCGCCTGTCGCTTGCAGCCGGTACGGCAGGGCGCCAACCCTCTTGGCGCTCTCTTGGTATCACGGCCGATTGTCTGGCATGGCCGCTGAATCTCAAGGAGGAAGATCATGAAGCACACTGGTGTCTGCTCCGCACTGCTGATCCTCACAGTCCTGATGATGGCCGCCTGCGGGCCAGTGGCCGGGCAGTCGACACAGGGTCCCGACAAGTGGCTCGCCCAGCGAAGTGAGGATTCGCCCCATCCATTCCTCTTCGCCCTGCCTGGTTTCCAGCCCCATTCTGAGTCTAACGTAGCCTTCAGGGGTGCAGAGAGCTGTGTCGCGGGTGAAGACTGAGTTGGGATGGTCAGTAAGCTCTGGGACGTTTATCACCTCGGCGCCGAAGTTCACCAGGCAGCTCTTCAATGCATCATGCTGCTGTATCGCTCGGTCAGGATCAGCGCGCTCGACAATGTTGTGCCTCCTTAGATCGCCTGCGTGAAAGTACTCGTCTCCAGGACTGCACACCACAACCCGCGTCAGTCTTTCGCCTTCATTCCCGAGCATCAAGCGTTCCGTTCCTCCTTGGGGGCCAGTTCCGGTGTCGCCACCAAAGACCCTCGTCGCCGCCAAGAAGCCTGGGGCCGAACTCCTCCGCCCTGGTGGGTAGGATGGAGGCCATTGTTGGCATCGCTAGCGCCCGGCTCGTTCGCTGCCACATAGTAGAGGGCGCCTGGGCCCGCGCTCGCCGGAGGGGAGTCCGCGACGGTTGGAGCATCGGATGGAGCACGCGCTCCTCCCCCATCGGGCATCAACGCGCAGGGAAGGCAGGCCAGGAGGTTCACTGCTGCGCCCGGCCATCCCATCCAGCCAGCCGAGCGGACAGCCACCATAGCGCTTGCCCCTTCAGCCTGCAATTGAAGCCGTGGGAATGCTGGCACTCGTCGTCGGTCGTTGGCAGATTGGCGCAATCCTCTGGGTGCTCATCGCACCAGTCATAGCACCAGGGACAGCTGTCGTCGGTGTTCGGATAGTAGTTCCCTTCAGGGTCGTAGCTCTCGATGTCGGCAAAATCGTACAAGACCTTGCCCTGTTCGCGGACGAACTGGCGTACTAAGTCGTTGTTGCGCGACAGCACGTCGTTATCGCCGTCCGTGTGGCCGGTCATATACACAAAGCGCACGCGTGGATACTCGCTGTCCAGTTGGGTCATCATCTCGAGATACCGCCGCACCGGCGTCTCCTCGTCCGACATCTCGCCGCACCAGGACCACAGGAAGGCGGTCCCTTCGGGAGCTTCGTCCAGCAGGTCACGCGCCATCCCGAGAAAGTCGTCTGGATCCCAAGACCATGAGTCGTCGTAGCCCATCCTCAGGCACGGCGGATCGCTCTGGGCAGGGGCAGCCCGCCACTCCTGGCACAAGCGGTAGGTCGGCGAGTCCACGTACGCGCTCAGGTAGTCGGCGCCGGCCCACAACTGTGTTCCATGCGAAGTGGAGCCATACGCCCAAATGATGGTCTGCTTGGCCTGCTCCAGCCATGGGGGAGGGATGATGTTGAGGTCGGTACAGCTGTGATCCACAATGATGGCGGCGCCCGACGGAGCGACGGGCACGGGGGCAGAACTAGGCGAGGGCAAGGCCGCGGCCGTCGTCGGAGCCGGCGCGGGCGCAGAGGCAGGCGGGGGCGAGGGTGCTCCAGATTCGTAAGCCCCTAGATCAGGCATGGCGTCGCGATTCCGTCCCTCGGCGTCATCGGTCGGGGCAATATCGGCAGCACCCGCGTCGACGGCGGGACTTCCAGCCTGCAGGTGCAGGTCTGCCTCCGGCCAGCCAGCCACAAATAGAGGATCCGAGGTCAGGTCGCCGTTACCCTGGCCGCTGTAGGAGTCCCACGTACCATCGGCTATCTCAGCTCGGGTGAAGTCAACATCGCGTCCGCTCACAAACTCAGCCGTGATCTCGCCATCCTCTCGGCTCCAGTAGAGGTTGTTTTCCTCTCGCTCCAGGATCACCCCCGGCCCCAGGTAGATGCCAGTCGCGCCGCCCTCGATGGCGTCGGCGTTGAAGGCAAACACGTTGTTGACCAGTGTCAGGTTCACGGGCGGCGATTCCATCTCCTCTGGGTAGCCGGCGACAAGGGACCAATTGCGCTCGCTATAGGACGTATCCCACATGTTGTAGGCGATGGTGTTGTTGACCACCTCCACCGTGCTGGGCCAGGTGCCCACCCACACCGCGCTGTTGCCCTGGCCCCAGATGACGTTGTTCTCCATGCGCCCTCCGGCCCAGAGCTTGATGCCGTTCAGGTGGTTGCGGACCACGCGGTTACGCCGCACGACGACACCCGTCGCGTTCCCCTCACGGTCGCGGGAATTGAGGTCAATCCCGTCGCCGCCGTTGTCGTGGACGTAACAGTCTTCCACGAGGACAGGGTAGCCGCGAGCAAATTCGAGGCCATCGGAGCCATAGAAGTCCTCACCGCTCCGCCCCGTGTCGTGGATCTCCACCCTGCGCACCACCATATTGTTGCACGGTCCAGGTGTGCAGTCCACCGCCGAGTATTCGCTGTCGTGGATGACGCTGTCCTCCAGGGTGATGTACTCCACGGGCCCCTCGGCTGGCGGTGACTCCGCACTCTCGCCGTAGGTGAAGCGGATGCTGGCCTCCCCGCCCTCGATGTCCAAGTGATCCAGCTGGATGTGACTGTTTTGGCCCGACAGCTCAATACCCCAGATTCGGAAGTTGCGCAAGGCGAACCCGCTGAGGCGCAGGTAAGAGCTTCCCGCTTCCAGCACGAGCAGCTCCGACGCCTCGCCGCCGCCATCCAGGACGGGCCTCTCGCCTGGAGAAGCGACAAAGCTGATGGGCGCTTGCGCCGTGCCAGAGCAGTTCAGCCGGATCTCGTCGCTGGAGTAGACGCCGTCCCGGAAACAGACGGCGTCCCCGGCCTCGGCAGTATCGGCGGCGTGCTGGAAGGTAGCCCACGGCTCCTCTGCACTGCCAGAGCTCTCATCAGCACCGTCAGGGGCCACATAGTGGGTGCAAGCAACGGGCACGACCGGGGCCATTGAGGGCGGAGTCGTCGCCTGCTCCGCTGGGGCCGCTGAGGGCGGCGTCGTTACCTCCTCCGCACCCCGCGGGCCAATGAGATCGCAACCCAAAAGCAGCCAGACCAGCACGACACAGACCAGTATGCAGAGAGGCTTGCGGCTCATTCTCTTCCTCCCCATCAGTCTACGGTCACGTCTGGCATGCACTGGCCGAACGCGACAAAGAACACCCACTGGTGGCCGGGCACCACTTGGTTCGTGGTCCCAGGAGCATCGCCCGGTGGAGGTGGGATAACTTGTCGCATTGTACATACTCCTAGAGGGGCTGTCAAGCGTCGCTAACCACGCCCCGACACAACCAACAAGAAGCCGGCCCACAGCGATACCGGATGCCGACGCAGCAGACAGCCTGGGGCGGGCAAGGGCAATCGGCAGCGTCAACGGTCCTGGGACTTCATCGGCGCAATGACAACGGCCATCCATTCATCTTCAGCGATCCTTGCCGTCGCTCCGTGGCTGTGCTAGACTAGCCATGCCTGAGGAGGGACGCGCCGCATGCTGGCCAAGGTCTTCAGTTGCGCGGTCATCGGGCTGGAAGGAGCCGTCGTCCAGGTGGAGGTGGACATCGCCCGCGGCTTGCCCTCTTTCACCATCGTCGGCCTCCCGGACACGGCGGTCCAGCAATCTCGCGAGCGAGTCCGCGCCGCCATCAAGAACTCAGGCCTGGCCTTCCCTACCACCCGGCTTACCGTCAACCTGGCCCCCGCCGACCTGCGCAAGGAGGGCCCAGCCTACGACCTGCCCATCGCCCTGGGCATTCTGTTGGCTAACGACCAGCTCTGGGCCGACCTCTCCTCGTCCCTCTTCGTCGGTGAGCTTTCCCTTGACGGCACCGTGCGTCACACCGACGGCATCCTGCCCATGGTCAGCGTGGCCAAGGACGAGGGCTTCCAGCGCGTCTTCGTCCCCAGCGTGGACGCCCCAGAGGCGTCGCTGATCAAAGGGCTGGAGGTGATCCCGGTGGATAGCCTTGGAAAGCTGGCCATGCACCTCCAGGGCCTGGGGGAGATGACACCCTACCAGCCCGACCTCGACATCGAGGAGGAGCCGGCCCCGGAATACGGAACCGACTTGGCCCACGTCAAGGGGCAGGAACATGTCAAGAGGGCACTGGAGGTAGCGCCCGCCGGAGGCCACAACGTGCTGATGAGCTTCCGGACACCCCAGGTATCGTCTCCGGGAAAAGGCCCCCCACCTCGATTGAGACCCCGTGGTCCCCGTCTTCGGCTGCCCGGCCAGCAGGTCTGGCTCAATAGCCGTCAGGGCAAGGCACGCCGGCAGGAGTGCAGGTCGCGGCGTGACGTTTGATCTTACCGGCGCCTTGACAACTGCCGGGAGTGGCCTCATAATGAGCGCGTACAAAGGTGTTGGGAACCAGCAGAACAGGGCACCAACCGCCACGGGCGCGGTCGGTGCCGCAGGGGCCTCTCCGGCATGGCCGTCGAACCGAAAGGAGGAAGATCATGAAGCACTGCATCGTCTGCTCCGCACTGTTGCTCCTCACAACCCTGGTGCTAGCCGCCTGCGGCACCGCGTCGACGCAGGGCCCGATGCCCTGGTTGGACCAGCCGCTCGATGGGGCGAAGCTGCCTTTGGAGCCCCAGGAGCTCACCGCTCATGCCTCCGACCTCGACGGGGTGGCCAGCCTTGAGTTCTACGTGAACGGTACCCTCTTGGTTCGTGCCCCTGCGAGCGGCGGAATCCTGGCGGACGCTACGGTGGCGTGGGACCCGAGCAGGCCCGGCGTTTACACCATCAGCGCCAGGGCGACCGACAGCCAGGGCAATGTCGGCTCCGAGTCCTCAGCTGTCGTCACCGTGGGGGAGCTAGCGGGTTCCCCGGTGCCGACGCCGGCTGAGGCGGCACCGGGGGAGGTGGAGATCAGTTTCACCGCCGATCGCACGGAGTTGAGTCCTGGCGAATGTGCGATACTGATGTGGAGGGTCCAGGGAGGCGAAGTCGCGCTCCTCAATGGAGAATCGGTCCCGTTCTCAGGCGAGAGCCAGACCTGTCCAGAGGAGACCACTTCCTATACGCTGGCAGTGTACGTCGGCGTGGGCCCCCCTAGCCCACCGGTGGCCGAGCGGGAACTGGTGATCGTGGTCAGTGGACCAGTGGAGACCCCGCGGCCTACCCAGGCGGCACCCACCGGAACGCCAAGGCCGCCCACGCCTCGGCCCACGTCAGCTGCACCTACGCGCACGCCACTGGCACCCACGGCCACACAGCCGCCGGCGAGGCGTGCAGAGATCATCTACTTCCAGGCAAACCCCGAGACCATTAACGCTGGCGGGTGCAGCACTCTAAGCTGGGACGTGCAATACGCCACTACGGCCTACCTGGATGGCCAGGGTGTGACCGCCCCCAATACGCAGCAGGTCTGTCCCGCTACCACCACCGCCTACACGCTCTTTGCCACAGGGACGGGTGGCGATGACACGAGAAGCGTGACTGTCACCGTCATCCAGGCACCGACCCCTACACCCATAATCACCGCGATCGTTGTGGATAACATCCCGCCGTACGTCTCCGATCTCGACGCCGATCCGGATACGGTCCAGCAGGCCGGATGCGCCGGGACGAAGACGACTACTGTGAGCGTCTACGCGGAAGACGTCGGCAGTGGTGTGGCGCTGGTGCGGGCCTATTGGAGCATTGGTTCTGAAAGCGGCCAGGTGGATATGACCCCCCAAGGCGGGGGCATCTACAAGGCGGTGTTGGGCCCCTTCGGTCAACTGGGTACCGTGCAGATTTCTTTCGTCGCTTGGGACACGGCCGGCAATTCTACTCCCTATGTAGGTCCAATAACTGTGGGCGTCTTCTGTATCGAATGAGCGAGGAGGACCGCTATGAACAAACGACGCGGCGGTAGCAGACGGATCGCCCTTGTTCTCGGCGTGCTCGCGGTGTTCG
>Ga0307379_10002230_pt1 | contig 29039 bp, 25 predicted proteins | sample UN2MG_FD_202237 | JGI IMG/M metagenome (GOLD analysis project Ga0307379, IMG submission 202237) | Soil microbial communities from Risofladan, Vaasa, Finland - UN-2 | ecosystem: Environmental > Terrestrial > Soil > Coastal area > Acid sulfate soil | place: Finland: Risofladan, Vaasa | collected...
AGACGAGGACGCGCCCTCGGACTTGGAAGCGGTCCTGGTTCCAGTAGGAGGAGGAGGACTGATCTCAGGCATAGCCCTGGGCTTGAAATACACCCGGCCCCAGGTAGAGGTTATTGGCGTGGAGTCCGTTACTGCCTGGAAGAACTTCACCTGGTTGTGGAGCCTGCGGGGGGAGCAGGGATTCGAACCCCAATTCCATGATCCAGAGTCATGTATCCTTATGGACTCCTCCCCATGTGCCACAGGTGTGACAAAAAATGCTGAAAATTGCTGAAATTATGGTATTAGGATTGAAAGGAGGATTGAAGGTAAGTCGCTGATAGTATTGATATTTTAGGCTATATCAATGGCTTAAGAATCTCGTGAGTCATAGACTTGCGAACGCCGCGCTCTCCCAACTGAGCTAACCGCCCACTTTGTTTAAAATCAATGAGTTACAAGCCTTTCAAGTTTGTCGTCATCTTCCATCCTTGGCGTCATGACCCATCATTTGCTATATTCTTGCCGAAGCAAGTGAAGCGCACCCCTGACCTGACCCAAAAATATCGGCTCTTGGATATCTTTGCTGAATCCTTAAACGCGATTTCAGACCTGTAGAATTCTCATTTAAGGGCAATTTTGGAGTCGAAATTTAAGCGAATTTCATTGAAATATGCGAATTGCTTTAGACCGTCCCTTCTCAGACGTTGAGGTGAAAATTCTTAACCTTATTGATCAAATTCGATGGTTATTCTCTTCTCCAGCATATTATTCTGAAAGTTACTATCTCTGTATTGCTCCCAATCGTCAACAAAAGCTCGAAAGATATAATCCCCTCCTGGCAAAGAGTTGCTGCCATCTAAGGAAAAAGAAAAAGTGCGTGATTTGTCCGGTTCTATTTCAATCAGGTCCCTACGAATATTTTTGAATATCATCCACTCTGTATCTCCTTGTCTTTTATACAAGAGACCAAGCCTTATATTAACCTCAGGAATATTAGGCCTAATCATTTCTGGAGATGCATCACCATAATTCCTCACGACAAGGTTAATAGTCTGATTCTTTCCCTCGACTAACGGAAGCTGAGGCTGAATACTTTCTATTCCTAAATCTGCATCATATATAGAAGTGTTTCCAAATCTGACTCTATTTGAATAGCGATTGCGGAAATTGACGGAAATCTCGCCCCAGTTTTCAATGGTAATGGGGATACGCAATTGCGCTTGTTCTCTGGTTGGAGTACCTACAATTTCTATCGGCATTGATCCACTTCCTCCACCAGAAAGAAAATAAATAAGACTAGCACCTGTGATTACATCCAAATCTTCCCCTTTAATAGTAACAATGGTTCCCTTCGGACCTAGTTGAGGAGAAATGGAGTTTATAGTAGGACCGATGATCACTCTAAAATCTTCTTCGCTCAAAGCAATCCCTTCATCGGTGCGTATCTCAATCTTACCTGTAGATGCACCCTCAGGAACAACAACCTCCAAAGTGTTGCCAGAGATGTTTTTTATTTCTGTCTCAACACCATTGAATTTAACTCGAGGATTTCTTTCTAAGTCAATACTTGTCCCGCTGATCAAAGCCTGCATTCCTGCATAACCAGATTTAGGACTGAAACCGGTAATCCTTGGAAGAACTTGGAAAGATGTTTCACTGGTTGTGTTAAATTGTATGCTTCCAACAATAGTTTTTACACTCAGAGGACCGCTCATGGCTTCATCCGGGACTTTTACCCGGATCTCATTTTCACTGATCCAAGTAACATCCACCAGTTTTTCACCACTTTCTGATCTATCAGTTGAAAAAGCCACTGCTGTACGTTCTTCTACCGAAAAATTGGCAAAATAGGTTCCCTCGATAGTTATTGTACTTTTAACCGGTGCCGCTTGAGGAGAAATCTTAGTGATTGCAGGAGGGCCGAAGATGATAATATTATCTTTACTCCGTCCGGTTACACCATAGCCGGAGACTGAAATCGGACCAGTGGTTGCTCCTTCAGGCACAACTACTGACAGGGTATATTCCCTCCAATTCTTTTTTCCTATATTATCAATAGCCCCTTCCATTTCATTGAACTTAAGACTTAAGGAAACGGGATGTTCTGGATCCTTAAGGTCTTTTCCTGTTTCAATTTCCAGCAGGATTTTCTGCCCCCAAGCAGCCCGTTCAGGGAAACTCTTCAGCAAGATAGGTGAAGGTTCAATTGAGATTTCTTTTTCCATTCTATTATTCTGGACATCTTTATCATTAAGCTGGGCGTGTTCATCGACGATACCACGAATCAGGTAATCGCCTGATGGTAAAGAGCTACTGGCATCTTTTTGAAAAGAATAGGTCTGGGTCTTTCCCGGTTCTATATCTATCATTCCTGTATGGGGAAATTGGAACTGCCTCCAGTCACGATCTCCTGGTCTTTTGTACCAGAGTCCGACCCTTATGGATATTGGCTTGACATCAGGAATGATCTTTTCCGGAGACTCATCCCCAGAATTTCTCACCACCATGGAGAAAGATTGCTTTTCTCCTTCGACCAATGGATCTTGGTAACTGATACTCTCTATCTCTAAATCCGCAGTTGGACTATAAGAATAAACGGTGATTGTAACCTCAGAACCATGAGGTACGTGTGTTCCGGCTTCAGGTGACTGGAATACCACCTTGTCTTCCTGACCTTGATACTCCTTTTTATAAGATGTCTCGAATTCCACTCTGGGCAGATAACCACTCTCTTCAACAATCTCTTCAGCCTCTATCTGGGTTTTGCCGACAACACTCGGGACCAAAGTCGGAGGGTTATAAACTGTAATAGTAATACTTGTGCCTTGATAGTCTTCTCTATCAGCCTCGGGTCTCTGCAATACCACCTTTCCTTCCTGTCCTTGATACTTCTCCAAATAAGATGAAAAGTATTTCACCTCGGGCAGATATCCGGTCTCATTAATAATCTCCTCAGCCTCTATCTGGGATTTGCCGATCATATTTGGAATTGAAGGGGGGCTATAAACCGTAATGATGACCTCTAAACCATGAGGTGCTTGTGTGTCGGCTTCAGGTGACTGGAATACCACCTTGTCTTCCTGACCTTGATACTCTTTATTATAAGTTGAATAGATTTGCACTTTAGGCAGAAAACCTCTTTTTTCAATATCGTATTCAGCTTTTTGCTGAGAGAGGCCGACAACCCCGGGGATGGAAGGGTTATAAACCGTAATGGTAATACTTGAACCTTGATATCTTTCTGATCCAGCTGCTGGCCTCTGTGATACCACCACCTTGCCTTCCTGACCCTGATACTTTTCCAAAAAACCTGTAAAGTATTCAACCTCGGGCAGATAACCGGTCTTTTTAATAATCTCCTCAGCCTTTTGCTGGGAATTACCGATCACATTTGGAACTGGAGGGTGGATATAAACTGTAATGATGACCTCTGATCCTTGTAGTATTTTTATTCCGGCTTCTGGTGACTGCTCTGCAACCTTGTCATCATAAGCTCGGTAATCTCTATTATAAGTTGTATGAAATTCCACTTTAGATAGAAAGCCACTCTTTTCAATACGCTCTTCAGCCACTTCCTGGAGTTCACCGACTAAATTTGGGACTGGAATTGTAGTGGGATTATAAACCGTGATTTTTACCTCTGATCCTTTAGGAGATTGTTTTCCTGCCTCTGGTGACTGACTTACTACCCTACCCTCTTGTCCTTGATACTCCCTTTTATAAGAAGTGTATGATGCCACTTTATTAACAAAACCACGCTTCGAAATAATTTCTTCAGCTTCACTCACGTCCATACCGATGACATTCGGCACAAAAGGCATTAGCGTATACACAGGAAGGACAATAACATGAATTTCTGTTTTGACATGCTTCACATCTACTACTTCCTGAGCTGCTTCTTTTAAGTTTTTAATGATTATTTCTTCATCCTGTTGACTTTTTATCTGACCGGATAGAGTGACACCACTCTTATCAGCAAGGATTTTTATCGTACTATTCTCTGAAATATTCGATTGAATCGTCTTTTCATCTATCAGATTCTTCTCAATTATCCTGCGAATAAGATGATCTTTTATCTCATAAGCGAGTTTAAAATCCTTGCGTTTAGTTGCGAGGCTGATTTTTATCAATTTAGAGAGGAGATCATATTTCTGCTGTTTATCAACCTCGCTCTCTTCTATAAGAACTTCCCCTTCTCCTTTCTCAATCACCATAGCACTGACGTTGGTAACTTGTACCTGTCCCTCTGCTCCTGTGAACCTCACGGCAACAGTTCCAGGGAGAGGTTGGTTGTACGTGAAGCGAATGGACTTCTTTAACCCTTTCGGCATCAGAGAATGGCCTATAACCTGTCCGTTGTAGATCCAATCTGCCTCTAAGTCAGAACGAATCATATTGTATCTGACTGTGACTTCTTTTATAGACGATCCTTTTCCAAAAGAATTGAAGGCTAACACTTCACTGACATTTAATACAGCGCCGCTGCGGTAAAATCTCATATGGTCTTGCTCAATATTTTTTGCCTGTGCGTCACTTATGGCTGGTAGTATCAACAATCCTAGCAGCACAAAAATTGATATCCGAAAGAAACGGCGACCTTTGATATCTGGCTGATACATGTGTCCCTCCTCCTGAGTCTTGTGTCTTAAGATAAAAGACTTGCAATTAATTTATCATCAAAAATGATGACCGTCAATGAAGTGTGGGACTGAACAAGATCGTTTAGACACGAAGATGTACTTTCTCTCTAAATCTTTCATATGGTGTTTTGCCACCTAAGGCTGCATGAGGTCTACTAAAGTTGTAAAAATCTTCCCACTCTATCAGCTTCTCATTAAACAAGTTTGTATCATAAATCACAACACCATTCAACATTCTGTAAAATTCTTCTTCATCTATTCTATGGCTTCGTTCTACTTTTCCATTCAACCTTGGCTTTATATATACATGATTCATCCCTTTATCCAAAACATGCTAATGGAACTGTCCTTGGAATTCAGATCCGATAATTGGTAAAGATGGGATTGGTAGCGGGAAAGATAGGAGTTTCGTTTTTCCGTTGTTGCTGATTTTCATTCCATTTCATCAAATTCCCATCCTCTCAGCGACTCTATCAACTATAATACACACAAAAAACACATCCGGTCAACAAGAAACCCACAAAAGGAAGAGAATATCAGAAAATGAGGCTTTGTGAAATAGAGATCCTCCTTGTCCCTGAACTAGGGGATTGGAGTATCATATATATTCTGATTTTTCCTCAGCTGCCACACTGAACTGAGCTTGTGCGGGAGGCGGAGGACGTTCTGCCTTAAAGGTAAGTTTAAGGTGATCGATAATCTTGTCTATGACTTTATAATCTTCGATAAATGAGATAATACGCATTGTCCCCCCGCTGTACTTGAAGAATATCCGCAGCATCTTGGGTATGGTAAAGACTACCTGGCGGTGAGGTGCATCCAGGATAAGCTCTTCCCGCATCCACTCACCCCATTCCTCACGACGCTTGGCATGACAAGAGGGGCAGAATCCGCGGGTCTTGTAGGAAAACATCAGTAATTTTTCTCTCCCACAATCAGAACACTTTATCCGCGCGAATCCACACTTAGGATTGCCGCAGTCCAGATACTTGTCCACCACTTCCTCAACAATGGGACGGAGATAACCATACTCACGCTCAAATCTTGACTCATAAACCTTAAGGAAGCTGTCAATATGATGGAAAAGTACACGGTAAAACACCGTCCTCTCCGGATGACGCTGACTATATACCCTGCTCATTGCAGAGATTGTGATTCAAGAAACACGCCAGAAGCGTTAGCTGCCTTGTATTCCCCTGTAAGCAGCTAAGCTAGTCTTTAGGTAGAAGTTAGAAGATGTAAACTGCTGTTTACTTTTATGATTAAAATCGGCAAGAAGACTTCTATTGGATACTATGCCCAGCACCAGGTTATCTTACGGGTAACTATAACGAGCTGAAAATCGAGAGGGGTGTGAGGTATCTTATCAACCCGGGCTCGGTCGGACAGCCGCGGGACAGGAACACACGCGCCGCATGCGCAATTTACGACTCAAAGGCAAAAAAAGTCCGCTTTTTCAGGCTGGAATATAATATAGAGGAAGCACAGGAAAAAATCTTAAAGGCAAAGCTGTCTCCTGCCCTAGCAGAACGACTTTCCCTGGGGATTTAAATCGAAATCCCGACTATATCAACGGATTTGCATAGCAGTAAAGACAGCAATACTTCGCTGCCCGCCTTCGGGCTTTTCCATCACTTTGAGCGATTTATAGAGGAGTACGAATGCCGCCAAAATGTTTACAAACATTTCGTTTTAGAATCGTAAAAATAGAAAAAACAACTGAGCTGAAATGAGGAATCTACTCGCAAACAAAGATAAAAATGATCCTGTTTTTTCAAGCCCTTCCTGTTCTGCCTTTTTAGCAAAGGCTAAATATTTTCTATTGGCCTGAGACTCGCCAGCAAAAATATCCATTAAATTCTTTTCGGTTTTTGACATTCCATACCTCCTCACAATGTGCTTTTGGGTATTAATACATGGTTACCAAAAATCATAGCAAAGAAGCGAGTCGATGTTAAAGACAAAAAAATCCCTGCCATTCAACCAAAAATATTACCATTTATCACCTTTTTCGACCAGTGGTGAGAATTGCTTTGCTTCTCTTATAAACTATTCACTATATTATCCATATGAAAGAAGATGTACCCAATGGATTTGAAAAATCACTTTTTACCAGTATTTTTTTAACCTTTCTCATGCTCCTTTTGCTCTCTACGTTTATTATTGCCTTAAATATTCCCAATCCTCCCATGCTGATTACCAGCACTATTTACACTCTTTTTCTGCTGGTGGTTACTTTTATGATTTTCAAAACAGGAAAGGTATCTCGCTACCGGTCACTCTTTTTCGTGATCTATGCCATGAGTTTTGTAATCTCTTTTATTAGTCATTTAATTGAAGAGAGAGGAGGAATGGCTCTGACTCAGAAGACAATTGAAAATTTGGAAGTCCCTCTCTGTCCGGTAGCTATACCTCAACTCATTTTACCGGCGGTGGTAAAGCAAACACTCATTTTTCCCACCAAACTATTTGGAGGACCCTACGGAGGCTTTTTACCGATTTTTTTTATGTGGCTGGTAGCAGTAATTACTTTAGGCAGGGGATGGTGCAGTTGGGGATGCTTTTTCGGTGGGTTGGATGAGGGTTTTTCCAAACTTCTCCATAAAGCAAAAATCCCGGCTAAACGCATCAATCCTAAGTGGCACTATTTTTCTTTTGCTGTGCTTATTCTTGTTGTTATCTGGTCCTTTCTGGTCATGTCTCCTGTCTATTGTGACTGGCTATGTCCGCTGAAATTAGTGACCGAATATGTGGAAATCACTGACTTAACCACTTATCTTCAGGCAATCATTTTTATTACCCTTGGCATGGGACTGCTCTTTATTCTTCCTCTTTTGAGCAAGAAAAGAATTCATTGTGCCACCTTTTGTCCTCTGGGAGCTCTCCAGTCAATTGTGGGTTTAGTCAATCCCTATCGAGTAAAAATAGATAAAGAAAAATGCCTTAACTGCAAAAAGTGCGAAAGAGTCTGTCCAGTAATGGCAATTAAAAATGGAAAAGTATCTATTACCTGTACTCGATGTGGCAAATGCATGGATGAATGTCCTACAGAAGCGATCGATTACTGCCTATTAGGGATTCCCTTTTCAGCTAAAAGTAGAGTGTTATCTTCTAAAATTCAACAGAAGATTTTGGTCTGGCCTGTCAGGTTCTTTGAGGAAATTTTGGATGCCAGGACTCTCTTTGTGTTCGGAGCGTTACTCTTTGGAGCGATTATCTCTAGCAGCTTTGTTCCTGAAAGCATGCTTCGAATTTATCACCTATTTACTAAAGGAACACTATTATTTTAATGAGGAGATTTACCATGAAGAGATATTGTAAAAAAACCGTCTGGATTGTTGTTCGCTCAGTTTTCATTTCCCTCTACGCTTTGTTTTTATTATGGCTTATCCCCACTTTTTTCTTTAATTATCAGGGAGACTGGATGAAAAAAGTGGCTGAAAAAATACCTATCAAGGAAATGGACGTTAATCAAGAAAAACCGGATATAAATCAAAAGTTAAACACCAAATATTAAAATGACAGCTCAAAAATTATACTCATTTTTGTAGTATTAATCATCACTTTAATTTTTTATGGAGGTTGGTATGAGAAAAATTGTTAGTCTTATTTTAATGGCTATGTGTGTCATTAGTATGTCGTTAGCACAAAATAGTGATCTCAATGCTCAAATTGAAATCCTTGAGAAAAAGGTAAAGAATGAGCCGGAGAACGAAGAATATCTCTTAAATCTGGGCATTCTTTATCATTCATTAGCTCAGGAAGGAAATAAAGAAGGTGTTCAAAAAGGTGAGGAGGTATTTAAAAAGCTCCTGGACATCGACCCAAAGAATGCCCAGGCTTATTGCTGGTACGGAAGTCTCTTAACTCTAAAAGGAAAATATGTTTCATTACCTTTTAATAAGGTGAAATTTGTCAATAATGGAACTAAAAAGATGGACAAGGCAGTAGAGCTGGCTCCGGATGATATCATGGTGAGAATGATTCGAGCTCAGAATTCCTTAGGTTTACCTGAGTTCTTTCAGAAGCTTGATGTGGCTATTAATGATTTTGAGCATCTCCTCTCACTGCACAAAAATAAACCAAAATTATTCTCAAAGGAAGTTTTGGCCAATATTTATTTCGGGTTAGGAATTGCCTGGAAGAGAAAGGATAACCCAAAGAAAGCAGAAGAAAATTTGCAGAAGGTGATTGAAATTGCTCCTGATTCCACAGAGGCTAAGAAGGCCAAAGAACTGTTACATTGATAGTGAAAGGGATGCTATTAGGACTTTCCAGTGGAGTTGTGTGCTTCGGATACTGCTCACCCTTCCTTTTTTCCCTCATGTGTGCTGATTATCAGAGTCCTCTTCCCTCCAGAGTGCGCCTTCTTTTTGAATTCTCTTGTGGTCGACTAGTGGCCTATACTAGTTTTGGTGCCATGCTCGGTCTTATAGGGCAGAAATTGGACCATCCGGTAATAAATATTTTATCAGGAATAGCCATTTTAGCCTTATCTCTTCTCCTCATTTCCTATGGGCTTTTCACGGGCTGGCCGCACCGGTGTGTTTTTCTGAAACGATATTTTCCTAAAAAGAAATTCCCTGTACTTATAGGCTTTTTCACTGGTTTTCATGTGTGCCCACCATTTCTTCTGGCCATGACGTATAGTTTGAATCTCGGTCATCCTCTCAAGGGAATTCTTTTTTTTCTGGGATTCTTTATAGCCACCACTGTATTTCTTTTTCCATTTCTCTTCCTTAGCTCTTTTTCCAAATATGAACCGCTTCGCTGGATTGCTCAAATGTTTGCTATTGTTAGTGGAACCTTATTTTTCTTTATAGGATTACACAGTTTTTTTTATTGAAGAGAGTATGGAGGTTAAAAATGGAAAATCAAAAAAGATTTTTTGAAAGGGAAGATTTTAAATCACCCATAGTATTAGGTTTTATCGCAATATACATTTTTGCACTTGTGTTAGTTTTCTTAAATGATCCAAAAAATGCATTGCCTTATATGGGTTTAAGCATTGGTCTTTTATTTCTTTGCTGGCTGATAATTGATCTAACAAAAAAAATAAAAATTTCAGATATTGAAATTAAAAGACCAGGGCTGGAACTTATATTAGGGCTCCTGATTCTTATTATCTGGGATTATCTCCCCTTGCCAAAAATTGATTTTGGAGATAAATGGAATATTGGACTCATTATAAAGAAAACAATAATTTTTTTAGGTTTACCTTTTCTGTTTTTGAAGTTCCGAAAAAATTCACTGGCATCTATGGGCTTAATAAGAAAAGACTGGAAAAAAAATCTTTGGGTCGGTTTTATTGTTTTTCTGGCATTGGCTATTCCAAGTGCTTTTTTTGTTGGTAATACAGGTAGTGAAATTCTTAGTGGAAAATATAGTTCCCCGCAGATTGGAATCGGACTATTTTCATCTTTCATTTATTATTTCCTGATGTCAGGCTTCTCTGAAGAATTTTTATTTAGAGCATTCATCCAGACAAGGGTTTCATATTTACTGAAATCAAGTGTTAGCGGTGTTTTAATTACTTCATTTATTTTTGGTTTAGGTCATGTTCAGGGTATTATGCAATGGTACCCTGGAACAACAATCGCAGAAGCTTTTTGCAGGGCATTCTTTTTACAGACATTTATTGGAATCATGTTTGGAGTACTCTGGGAAAGAACAAGAAATTTAATCCCCTCTGTATTTGTACACTCAGGAGTGGACGGTTTGAATAATTTGTTTTATATTATTCCTAAACTTGGTATTTAATTACTAGCCTTAAAATATATATATCATGTGGTAAATAATACTAAAAGAAGCAAATTATATAAATATAGATATCGCTGATTGATTCAGACATGCACCCCACCAATATATACCAGCGGCAACTTCAAGGGAAATGAATGAATTTGGAGAACTCACGGTCGGACATTCTCTTGCATCGGGAATAAGATTTTATTATTAGAAAATATGAAAATTACAGTGAAGTTTTCTGATCATTAGGAATCTTCTTAATAGGAATGCTTGACAGGTTGAGGCAAATTATTAGTAAATTAGAAATGGAGTAGTTAGTGAAACAATTTTTCAGATGGATGGTCAAAAGCTTTCTCTTTGGTTTAGCTCTCGGTCTCGTAATAACCACCTTTAGTGGGCAATTAGTACTGACCTGCGCTATTACCTTAATCTTTACATTCTTTGTCTGGGGTTCTGAAGAGTTAGTTCATCACGTGTTTATCTCCCGATTAAAAACCACCTCAGTCCAGAAGTTGCTTGTGCGCGATCTCAGCCTTAGCTGGCTTGTTGCTTTCTTGGCTGCGATAGCGGCTATATTGCTAATAAAGCTTTTGTTAGGGATTTCTTTCCTCCCTTCTTCAACTGATGGATTTACTAATTTCTTTTTTGTCATGTTGATTAGTCTTTCTGCCACTACCATCTTTGTCAGTATTGATTATGCCGCCAATTATTATGAAGAAGCTCAAAAAAGAATCATTAAGGAAAAAGAGGCTAAAGAGGCAGCTATCAAAGCAGAGCTCAAAGCACTCAAAGCCCAAATCAATCCTCATTTCCTGTTTAATACACTCAATACTATTGCAGCTTTAGCTCGACTCAATCCGGCTCAAGCGGAAAAGACCGCTGAGGATCTGGCAGAGATGTATCGTTATATTCTCCATGCCTCTGAAAAGGAGAGTGTTTCTCTTAAGCAGGAATTGGAATTCATTGCTACATATTTAAGGATTGCAAAAGCGCGTTTCGGTGAGAAGTTAAAGGTGGAAGAAGAAATTTCTCCTTCAATTGTAGATACTTTAATTCCCAGTTTACTCCTCCAGCCCATCATAGAAAATGCCATAAAGCATGGAATTTCTGAAAGTTCAGAAAAAGGGAAAATAAAGATTACGGCTCATAAGGAGAAGGAATTAATAAAGATACAAATTGAAGACAATGGGCCGGGAATTCCTGACCATATATTTTCAAAACTATTTTTACAGGGAACTGGATTGAAAAATATTGCCGAGAGGCTCAAAAACATTTATGGGAGAGAGGATTTGCTTCACATTGAAAATCGAACACCTCAAGGAGTGCTGGTGACCATCACTCTTCCTCAAAAAGGATAGCCTGATGAAGATTAGAACACTAATTGTTGACGATGAAGCCTTAGCGCGAGAGAGAGTAAAGCAATTTTTCCTTCCTTTCAAAGAATTTGAGATAATTGGTGAAGCCAAAGATGGAGCTCAGGCAGTGGTCATGATTGAAGAGGAAAAGCCCGATTTGTTAATTCTTGATATCCAGATGCCAAAGCTCAATGGCTTTGAGGTATTACAAACAGTGAATGTGCCCCCTCTTTGTATTTTCGCTACAGCTTATGATAAGTACGCCATTGATGCTTTTGAAATAAACGCTATTGATTATCTTCTCAAGCCCTTCAGTCAGGAAAGATTTAATCAAGCACTTCAGAAAACAACTCAAATTATAAAAGAAAAAAGGAGTTACTTACCCAAACTGGAACAGCTTTTTACCACTTTAAGTCAAAAAACCTACTATTTGGAAAAATTGGGGGTGAAGACAGGCAAGAAGATTTCAGTGCTCAATGTAGAAGAAATAGATTGGTTTGAGGCAGACAGAGAATTAATTTACGCCCACAGTAAAGACACTCACCATCTTGTCAATTGCTCCCTCACCCAATTGGAGAAGAGGCTTAATCCTGAGATTTTTTTTCGTTGCCACCGAAGTGCCATTGTTAATCTCTCCAGGATAAAAGAGATAATACCTTGGTTCTCCGGGAGTCAACGCCTTATTTTAACTGATGGCACGGAGTTGCCTCTCAGCCGCTCTCGTGCCAAGCAGTTAAAAAGAATAATGCCATGGTGAGATAATTTATGAATAGGTAACATGATGATGTGATGCACCTCCTGCGGGAGTCGATTGTATGATAGACTACCCGCAAGGTCAAATCTAAAAAATGGAGGTGCACCAATGAATTATATGGGAATTGACCATCACAAGCAATACTCACACATCACAATGCTTAATGAGAAGGGAAAAAAGCTCAAGTCCGGAAGGGTGGCAAATTACCGCTCAGAGCTGGAGAGGTTTCTTGATGGAAGCGGTGAGGTTAAAGCAGTTATTGAAGCAGGCCGCTCGAGCTATACCATGGTAGATCTTCTGGATGAATTAAGCATTGATGTTACAATTGCCCATCCTAAGCAGGTGAAAGCTATAGCCAAGGCGAAGATAAAGACAGATAAGCGTGACTCTTTCATGCTGGCTCATTTACTGCGTACGGATTTAATTCCTGAGGTCTATAAACGCAGTCGTGAGAATCGTGGTTATCAGCGGATTTTACGTCAGAGGGCATTTTATGTAGGCAGTACAACAAGAACAAAGAACAGAATACGTGCGCTTTTAGCCCAACAAAGAGAGGAACTCAGGGACAAGGTTTCTCGGAAGAAGAATCTTTTTACCGGAAGTGGAGTAAAATTTCTTAAGACATTGAATTTCCCTGATACAGACAAAAAGTTGCTTTCTGCTCTTTTAAAGACTTTCAATCATTTAGAGGAGAGGAAGAAGGAGACAAACGGATTAGTTGAGAAGCTTTATCAAGAGATGCCTGAGGCAAGGATTATCCACACTATTCCAGGTTACGGAGTGTTTTTATCCGTATTGACAGCAGTTGAGATAGCAGACATTGAGAGATTCTCTGAAGTTTCCAAGTTTCACTCTTATGCTGGGGTTATACCTTCTACCCACAGCTCAGGGGGAAGGACTTATCATGGCAAGATCGTTAAGCAAGGCAACCGCTGGCTGCGATGGGCTGCGGTAGAAGCTGTTTGGCCTTCCCTTAAGGCTGATTTTGATATGAGATGTTTTTATAATAAATTAAAAAAGAGGAAAGGTCCAAATCCTGCAAAGGTTGCTGCAGCAAGGCGTATGTTGACTATCATCTTTCGGATGTTAAAAGAGAACCGTCCTTATATCCCATATAAAAGATGATGATAAAAAAACGAATCGGCTGCCTTCAGGAAATTCCTAACGGACCGATGAAGGTTGCGTTCTTGGTATAGGTTAAGGAGCCGAGACCTGATGTTAGAGTGTGTGCGGACTTCATAGAAGGAATTTCTTTTTTTTAAACTTACGATTTTCTCTCAATTTCATCAAATTTTCACCCTTTGAGCTGTATCATTGAAAATGATAAACAGAAAAACATGTCCAGTCAATGAAAAACCGGCAGAGCAGAGAATCATTAAAGCTTGTGACCTTATGGAACCGGCCTTGTTTATCAGTCCCGCCCTCTGTAACAAGAAAATGAAGATGCGGATGAAAATTTATCCTGCTTCCAAATGACTGTATCACAGCAATAATACCGGGTGTGATCTCTTCGCGTGTGGTCGCCTTGAAGTATTTCACAAGCGCCTCTCTGCCGCAGAGACAAAGCGAAGAGAGAAGCGAACGATTGTACTTGAAGAATATCCGCAGCATCTTGGGTATGGTAAAGACTACCTGGCGGTGAGGTGCATCCAGGATAAGCGTCCTCTCCGGATAACGCTGTATACCCTGCTCATGGCAGGGATTGTGATTCAAGAAACACGCCAAAAGGGTTAGCTGCCTTGTATTCCCCTGTTAGCAGCTAAGCTAGGCTTTAGGTAGAAGTTAGAAGATGTAAACTGCTGTTTACTTTTATGATTAAAATCGGCAAGAAGACTTCTATTGGATACTATGCCCAGCACCAGGTTATCTTACGGGTAACTATAACGAGCTGAAAATCGAGAGAGGTGTGAGGTATCTTATCAACCCGGGCTCGGTCGGACAGCCGCGGGACAGGAACACACGCGCTGCATGCGCAATTTACGACTCAAAGGCAAAAAAAGTCCGCTTTTTCAGGCTGGAATATAATATAGAGGAAGCACAGAAAAAAATCTTAAAGGCAAAGCTGCCTCCTGCCCTGGCCGAACGACTTTCCCTGGGGATTTAAATCGAAATCCCGGCTATATCAACGGATTTGCATAATAATAAAGAAAGGCGTGGGGGCAGAACTGTGTATCCAGAAATATCTTGTTGGGATTGTAAGAACTGCAATGCCAATGAATCTTGTTATTATGACGAAATAAAAAAAATACAGATTAAAATAAAAGAACAGATTAAAAATAACTATATTGATCAGATGAGTTGTGCCTCTTTGTTTGATTTTAAAACAATCTTACAAAACGTTAATACTAAAAATCACTTTTTATTATATAATATTATGAACAGTTAGAAATTTTTCTACCAGGGAGAAAATAATGAAAAGATTTATTTCAAGCATTTTGATTCTTTTTCTGTTTTCTAATTGTGGCCCAGGACAGGAGAAAATTGAAAGAATTATGGAAGATGGAGTAGAGGTTGTTGTTAACTATCTTGAACCTTATGAAATTGGAGTGAAACCTATTGCTCTATCACTCGAAAAAGAATTTACAATTGATACGGAAAGAGACGCAATAGCGGAGTTGGGACTGGTGGATATTGGAAAATACTTTGATGTTGATTCAGAAGGTAATGTTTATCTTGTAAGCCCTGAGGGGGAAAGGAATACCATATTCAAATTTGACAGGAAAGGCAATTTTGTTACGTCTTTAGGACATAGAGGTCAGGGACCGGGAGAACTCGTGTCTCGTCGCTTTCCCCCCTTATTTCTCACCATTCATTCGAAAGGCAAGATTGCAGTGACAAATTATTACAGGCGGAAACTTGTCTACTTCAATCAGGAAGGTGATTTTATTAGAGAGGAAAAGTTGGATTCAAAGCTAATGCTAATGGCTGTGATTGCCCTTCCAAACGGGAATTATCTTGCCTATGAAAATCGCGGGAGGCCTTCATATGAATTGCCTTTGAGTTTATTCAACCGTGATTTTAAAAAGATAAAGGAACTTGGTTTCAGGAAAATTCCGAACGAAGAAGAGGAGAAGATAAAAGGAATTTATTACATGTTTTCCTGGAGGATTTCTGGAGGAAAGATTTTTACGGGGAAACATGAAGAAGGTTATGTCATCAATGTCTGTGATTTCGAAGGCAATTTAACAAGGAAAATTAAAAAAGAGTATAGACCTGTTCTTCTTACCAAAGAATATAAAGAAAAATATTTGAAGATTTACAAAAACATGAAGGAATTTAGAGACAAAATCTATTTTCCCAAAAATTTTCCTCCCTATTATTCTTTTTTCACTGACGATAAAGGGAGGCTTTTTGTCATGACTTATGAGAAGGGAGAGAATCCGGGTGAGTACATGTATGATATTTTCAACGGTGATGGGCTATTTATAGGAAGAAAGAGCCTGAGGATTCATCATAACAGTGACAGTCTCTTTGCATAGATGAAAAATAACCGTCTTTACTGCATTTATGAGAAAGAGAGCGGCTATAAAAAGTTTATTGCATAAAAGGTTACTTGGAAAAAATAGATCCAACATTGAGGAAAAATAATGTTACCGCAATTGATAATGATTATAGCTGCGGTATCAATTATGGTAAAAGTTGTAGAAGTCGAAGTTATCCAGATGCATCCCTTTGGGAAGCCCCGAGACTTTTAATGAGGCGGCGATCCGGCTTTCTTCCCGGGCTTCCACTTCAAGGGTTAAGAGCTTTTCAAAAAAGTCTAGCGCACTGCTTTTTTGTTTTGATGAAATTGAGCGGAGATTGTCATGAATAAAAAAAAGAAATTCTTATCTCTAATGGGGCGACCATCCTTGGGAAGGCGGACGAGATGGGGACCATCGAGGCCGGGAAGCTGGCCGACATCCAGGTCGTCAAGGGCGATCCGCTCAAGTCGTTCGACGCCCTAGGGAATCCCGAGATCGTCATCGTCGACGGGATTGTCCATCGGTTCTGACGGCGGCGTCGGCCGTGCGGCCTGGACAGGGAGCGGAGAGGCCCGGCATCCGGCGACACGCAAGTTTTTACTTGACGAACCAATGGCCGTTTCGTATATTATATCGAACAAAGCGGTTGCCCTGGGAAAAGGGTTCCGCTATTTATTAAGGAGGTTTGTTTAATGAAAAATTTTTTATGGACAAAGACAGGATTCCGACAATTCGTCCTGTGTGCCGTGGCCGTCCTCATGGTGAGCGCTGGTGCGTTCGCCCAGGCGACTCTGGTCACTCTGGAAGGCACGGTCGCGGACGAGCAGGGCAACGCCCTGCCCGGAGTAGAGATCGGCATCCGGAACACGGAGACGGGCTATCTCTACAGCGCCCTCAGCCGGTCCAACGGGACGTACATCGTTTCCGGGATCCAGCCGGGGACCTACGAGATGGAAGTGACGCTCTCTGGTTTCGCGGCCCATACGCAGAGCGGGATGGTCTTCAGCGTGGGCGCACGGCTGACGATCGATTTCACCCTGAAGCCCTTGACCCTTCATGAGGAGCTCACAGTGACGGCCGCCGCTCCGCTGATCGAGATCTCCAAATCCGAGGTCTCGAGCGTCGTCGACCGTCAGAAGATCGACGACATACCGCTCCTCGACAGGAACTTCGCGTCCCTGGTCGTCCTCAAGGCGGGCGTTCAGATTGGCGAGGTCGGAGGAGAGACCATCCGTTCGAACGCGATGTCGAGGGGGAACGAAGAGATCCTCCTCGACGGCGTCTCCAACGAATGGGTGGGCACCAACATCACCAGGGCCTCCGTCCCGGCGGACGCCATTGAGGAGTTTCGGGTTCTGACCAACCAGTTCCAGGCGGAATACGGGAACTCGAGCGGCATGATCATGAGCGCTATCACGCGCTCGGGAACGAACAGGCTCCGGGGGAGGGCCTCCTTCTTCTACAGGGACCAGGCCTTCGACACCGTGAATTACTTCGTCGATCACGCCTCCTACAAGGGTACCAAGCTCTCCAAGGACGAGTACGAAAAAACCATGTTCGACCATTACAATTATTCGGGGTTCCTCGGCGGACCGATCGTCAAGGACAAGGCCCATTTCTTCCTGGCGTATGAAGGGCTCAACCAGAACACCTATGCAACGATCACTTCGCCCCTGGTCCCTAACGAGACCATCAAACAGCCGTCGGTCACGAACCAGCTAGTGGCCAAGTTCAACTACCAGCTGAACGAAAAGAACCTCCTGACGTTCCGCTACACCCTGAACCGGTTGACCGAGGACAATCAGGGACCGGGCGGATTGTTCACTAAGGAGCTCGCCTACAAGAACAAGTGGAAGGTCGACGATTTCCAGGCGAACTGGACACTGTTTCCCTCGGACAACACGATGAACGAGCTCCGCGTCCTTCATTCCCGCACCGATAGCAGCCTAACGGTCCCCGACCCGAACAGGTACTTCATCGAGAGGCCTTCCGGTTATTTCGGCAAGCTGGCGAACCAGCCCCAGACCACCATCGAGAACCGGACCCAGATCATCGACAATTTCAGCGTCTTCCTCGGCAACCACATCCTGAAGCTCGGCTTCGATTACTCAAACGTCCCCCTGACGGGCGAACTCTATCAGTACGATCCCGGCTATTTCATCTTCACGACGGACACGCCCTTTGATCCCTCCGACTTCTCCACGTATCCGCTGATGTTCCTGTACAACAGCGGGTCGCCCTTTCTCGATTCCCCGTACTCCCAGGCCGCGCTCTTCGCCCAGGACAACTGGAAGGTCGTCCCCCGGCTCACCTTGAACTTCGGGTTCCGGTACAACTATTTCAAGTGCGAAGGCCTGCATATCAAGAACGGGGACATCCGGAACCTCAACCCCAGATTCGGCTTCAGCTATGACCTCTCCGGCGACGGGAAAACGGCCCTCCGCGGCGGGATCGGGACGTTCTCGGCTAATCCCATGCTGAACAGCGGGCTCCTCGCCTATTTCATGAACCAGATCCAAATCCAGACCCTCATCTTCCCGAACTACCCGGACCCCTTCCAGCCCAACCCCTTCTTCACCCCCATCCCGGGTTCGATGACTCTGGGCGAATACAAAGCCAAACAGAACGCCATCGCCCCCTACAGCCTCCAGTCCACGCTGGGCGTCGAGCGGGCCCTTCTCCAGGACCTCTCGGTGGCCGCGGACCTGATCTGGACCAAAGGTTATCGCCTGATCCGGTATGAGAACGAGAACGGCGTCATCCCGGGGACGAGCTACGAGCGGCCCAACATGGCCAAGGGCGACGTCTGGAACATCACGGACGGAGGAAAGAGCGATTACAAGGCCATCTACCTCACCGTCAAAAAGCGTTATTCGCACGGTTGGTTCCTCGAGGCTTCCTACACCCTGTCCTCGTCCAAGTCCGACGTCGAGACCGAGCAGACGATGCCTCACTCCTACGACCCCGACGCCTGGGACACTCAGTGGGGCCCGACAGACGCGGACGCGCAGCACAAGCTGGCCGTGACGGGGATCATCGACCTGCCGCTGGGATTCCAGCTGAGCGGGTTCTTCTATTACCGGTCCAAGCTGCCCTGGAACGCCATCTATCCGACCGACGTGAACGCGGATAGCATCGTCGAGGATTACGTGGACACGTTCAGGAATTCGCGCCGGGGATTCGACCGGATTTCCCTGAACGCCAGGGTCTCCAAGTACATCAACATCAGCCGTCTCAGGCTCCAGCTCTTCGGCGAGTTCTACAACCTGACGAATCAGACGAACTTCAGCGACATCTTCAACTATTACGGATTGCCCGGATTCGGGGAACCCACGGTCGCCGGCGATCCGCGCCTCATCCAGCTCGGCTGCCGCATCGATTTCTAGAAAGTCGGAACAAAAATCCGAGACGGGGGAAATTCTCAGCAATGAGGGTTTCCCCCCTTTTTTTAAAAATTTGACGCTCCAAACGGGCGTTCCCAGGAGGAAACACTTGAAAAAAAGAATTACGGCATTTTTTGCGACGCTCGTCATGTTCGTGCTCGTCCTTTTCCCGGCCGCCGCGGCGGGTAAGAAGGAACCGCGTCTCGATCCAAAAGATTTTTTCGCGTTCGTCCATAAGACCCTGGCCGAATGGAAGGTCCCCGGCGTCGGGGTCGCAGTCGTCAAGGGCGGGAAGGTCATTCTCGCCGAAGGGTACGGCCTCAGGGATGTCCAGAACAATCTGGCGGTGACCCCCCGGACGATCTTCGCCATCGGCTCAAGCTCCAAGGCGTTCACGGCCACGGCCGTGGGGATCATGGTAGACGAGGGCAAGCTGGGTTGGGACAAGCGGGTCAGAGATTATCTTCCCACGTTCCAGCTCCAGGACGAGTTCGCCACGGCACAGATGACCCCGCGCGACCTGCTCTGCCATCGCTCGGGATTGCCCCGGCACGACCTCGTGTGGTACGGATGTGCGCTCTCCCGGAAGGAGCTCTTCGACCGAATGCGCTATCTGGAGCCCAAGGCCGATTTCAGGTCGATTTTTCAGTACAATAATTTCATGTTCATGACGGCGGGCTACCTGACCGGAAAGGTCGCGGGCTCGACCTGGGAGGATGTCGTCCGAACTCGCATCTTCGAGCCTCTGGGCATGAAGGACAGCGACTTCTCGGTGGAGGATTCCCGAAAGAAGCCGAACCACGCACTGCCCTACGGGGAGAAGGATGATAATGTCGTAGAGCTCCCTTTCCGGAACATCGACGCCATGGGACCGGCCGGTTCCATCAACTCCAACGTCCTGGACATGGCCCAATGGCTTCTGCTCAACCTCAATAAGGGCAAGGCCGGAGACAAGCAGGTTATTTCGGAATCCAGCCTGGCCGAGATCCATTCACCCCAGATGGTAATCCAGGCGGGCGCGTTCCGCATCCTCGAGAAGTTCCCCGAGATGTTCACTTCGAGCTATGGTCTAGGCTGGATTATCACCAATTATCGGGGCCATACCTGGATCCATCACGGTGGGAACATCGACGGATTCACCGCATTCGTGACATTCTTTCCCCGGGACGACATCGGAATTGTCGTCCTGAGCAACATGAGCGGAGCGTCGGTTCCCGAGATCATCGCCCTCAACGTCGCCGACCGGTTGCTGGGGTTCGATCAGGTCTCCTGGAGCGAGCGTTACATGGAGATCCGGGACAAGCGTAAGGCCGTGGCCGAAAAGCGTAAGGCCCAGGTCGACAAGGATCGGAAGACAGGCACTCGGCCCTCTCATCCTCTCGAGGATTACGTCGGGGATTACGTCCATCCGACCTATGGGACTCTCACGTTCCTGAAGAACGGGGACGGCCTCCGGGCGACGCGCTACGGTATAATGTTCGCCGCGGCCCATTATCACTACGACGTCTTCGAGCTCACGAGCGAGGATAGTGGGATGAAGCTCAAGGCATCGTTCTCCCTGGACCTCAAGGGGAATGTGGTCTCTGTTTCAGTCCCGTTCGCGCTCACACCCGGCATCAAGGATATCGTCTTTACGCGGGCGAAGGGAAAAGCCGTTGGAGGACAAGCTCCAACTTAGTAAGATACGACTTCAAAAAAAAGGGCCCGGCAGCTTCCCTAAGGGGAAACTGCCGGGCCCTTTCATTTTTCGAGCGGCCGCAGATCTTGCCTAGACCCGTTTGAGCTTCTTCAGGAACGCCGGGTCGACGTCGACCCCGAGCCCCGGAAACTCCGGAAGCGTGATCTCGCCGGCCTTGCTAACCTTCATCCCGCCGACGATCGGGTCCACGGTATGGTCCATGCAGGCATCGAGGTCGGCGAATATGATGTTCCTCTGCGAGGCTACGACATGAGCGCCAGCTGTGAGGCCGAGGCGAGTCTCGAGCATGCAGCCGACCATACAGAAAATGTTGGCCGCGGCGGCAATGTGGGCGATCCGTACGGAATTCGTCATCCCGCCGGCCTTCATCAGCTTAATGTTGAAATAATCGCAGGCCTCGGTCTTAATCAGCTTAATGGCATCCTGGGGGAAGAAGAGCGACTCGTCGGCGCACACGGGGATGGAGCTCTCGTTCCGCACGACTTTCATACCGGCAAAGTCCCATGCGACCAAGGGCTGTTCCGCAAACTGGACGTTGAACCGCTCCATCTTCCGGAGCGCGTAAATGGCCTGAGGGACGGTCCAGCCCTGGTTGGCGTCGATCCTGAGACTGACGTCCTTCCCGATGGCCTCGCGGACGGCCTGGACGCGCTCGGCGTCGATATCAGGGTCGAGCCCCACTTTTATCTTGATGTTCTTGTAGCCCCGGGCGACATATCCCCCGGTGCTAGCAGCCATTTTCTCTGGCGTGTCTATACCGACCGTGACGTCGGTCTCGAAGGTCACCTTGTCCCCCCCGAGGAGCCTGAAGAGGGGAAGGCCAGCGGCCTTCCCGAGGATGTCCATCAGTGCCATGTCGAATGCGGCCACGATGCTCGGGTTGGAATGGACGACATGCCCGATCTCCGCGAGCAGGGCATCCACAGCCAGGGGATTCTTACCCTTGATCATCTCCCTGATGCTCCGGGCCATCACGAGACTCGTCTCCTGGGTGTCTCCGGTGATGGTGGGGAAGGGGCTGGCTTCGCCCAGGCCCACGAGGCCCGAATCCGTGATAACACGGACCAGGACGTCGTGGGCAGCCGTGAACACGCCCAGAGAGGCCCGGAACGGCTCTTTGAGCGGGATGTCGAACGCGTAGATCTCGACGTCCTTAATTCGGAGCTTCCCGGCCCCGCTTTTTTCGATCTTCTCGGCAGCGGCGGCCCAGCCGCGCGGCGTATGCAATGCCAGGATGCCGAATCCCAGCATCTTCAAAAATCCTTTTCTCGAAATGATCATTATAGATACTCCTTTATTTTGATTTTCGGATGCGTTGTTCCCAGAATCTGGGGGCGAGGTTCCGCCCCGTCCCGGATCTCCATGCCGCCAACGACAGGGTTCTCAGCGTGGAGCAGGGCCGATTCCAGGTCGGCGTATACGATGCTCTTCTCCCCGGCCGTAAGGGCTACGCGCGTCTCTCCCATACAGCTCCCCTCCAGGTGTCCGCCAGTCCGGCCAGGCTCTTCAGGAAGGCTTTTCTCTTCAAGGACAGGAGGGGCTTTTTCGTTTCCTTTCGCCGGGATGACCGGCAGGACGATGTGCGAGGGATGCTTTGCGTCATGAAAAACGGTCTGGTGGGCCACCCGCATCTCGCTGTCCATCCCATACCGATTGCCCGTATTGAGGTTGCGGTCGAACTTGGGGAACGCGGCCGACGCGATGTGGACGCGTAGACAGTGTCCCTTCCGGATGAGCATCGAGGTCGTCCAGCAATCGATGGTGTATTCGTAGATCTTCCCCGGCTCGATCGGTGAGGGATTCTCTAACGATTCCCGATAGCTGGCCCGAACGACGCCGTCGTTGAGCCGCAGTGCGTATGCGTCCGGATAGACGTCGATAAGCATGGCGTTCCAGTCGGTATCGGGTGCCGAGGAGGACGCAAACAGCTTGACCGAGATGGGGCCGGTGATCTCCATGTCCTGCTCGAGCGGCGGCGTCGTATAGACGAGGACGTCGTTCCGTTCTCCGACCGGGCGATAATCGTCCGGTCCGCCGACCTGGGCGCTGGAGGCGGGCACGATGAAGGGCGTGGGGTCGGCGGGATCGTAGGCATAACTGTCCGGAGGCTCTTTCCTCGGCAGAGTGGGGGACAGCACCCCGTCCCCGGAGAGCGAATTGGCCTTGCCCCCGGAGTGGAAATAATATTTCGTCCATTGCGTCGCAGGGAGGGGCCAGTCGGGCTCGTCGCGCCAGGTGTTGGCGCCCATGACGAACACGCGGACCGGAGGCTCCGTGTCCACCCCGTTGGATATGCCCTTCAGCCAGCGGTCGTACCAACGGAGCAAGATCCCATTAAGGTCGAGCGTGGACTCAGGGCCGAAGTCGAGGATGCCCAGCGTGGTTTGTTTCCGGGTGACGGCGTGGGGCCACGGCCCGACGATCATTTTCTGGCCCTTGCGGCCGAGCCGCCGCATGGCCGTAAAGTTCCTGAACGTCCCCGGCTGGTCGTCGTCGTACCACCCCGAGATGTGCAGGACGGGGACATCGACCTTGTCGTAGTTCCGTTCGTAGTCGACCGCCTTCCAATACTCGTCGTAGGCTGGATGCTCGAAGTTCTTCTTCCACAGGGGGATGGGCCGTCCCCCCGTAGCGACCTCGTCGATCGTAACGAGAGGGAGCTCGCGCAAGACCCGGTCGAGGCCCAATTCGCGGGAGTTCTGGTTGACATGATCCGAGACCATGATGTACCAATCGATCGAGAGAAGGGTCAACGCCCCGTATTGAAAGGGTAAATTATAGAAGGGGCCGGGGGGGCTGACCAGGACCGCCATCGTCTTCAGATGCGGCGGACTGCCGACTGCGGCCATCCACTGGTTCTGCCCGCCGTAGGAGCCGCCCAAGGTGCCCACATTGCCGTCGGACCAGTCCTGCGCGGCCGCCCATTCGATCGTATCGTAGCCGTCGTTGGCCTCATCGTGCATGCCGTGGAAGGTGCCGTCCGAGTCGTGGCGGCCCCTGGAGTCTTCAACGATGTAAACATAGTCGTTCCCTGCGAAAAAGCGCCCAAAACCGAACTGGGAGGCCGAGTTCTTCCCGTACGGCGTGCGGAGGATGATCACCGGGAACTTACCGTGTTTGTCAGGCCGGAAGACGTTGGCCGACAAGGTGATGCCGTCGCGCATCGGGACGCGAACGCCGAGATTGATCTTGACAGCCGGGGACGGGGCCACGGCCGTCTCCTGGGTCGTGGCGACGGAAGGCCATAAAGCCGCCAAGAACAGGACAGCGATCAGGAACCAGAACCTATTTCTAAGCAGACCGTTTGTATGCATATATTCCTCCAATAACGAAATTTAAAAAAATATAACATGGAAACTTCCGGGATGTCAAGAAACCGGAAAAAATTCCCAAATAATCGGATAAATCTTGCTGATGAGGCAATTTATTTAAATAAAGGCCTCTACTACCCCAAGAGAACCTGGTATAATAGAGGCGTGAAAAAAAATCAAAAGTCACAGCTTCCTGCGGTTTGATACTGATCATGAGTTTTGCCAGGGAGATTGGTTTGATAGATGAGCTAGAGAAGAGGTTTTTTCATCTTAAGAAGCGCAAACGAGGTTATTCGGTATCTGAGTAAATATTATCATTTATAGAGATGCTTATAAAAGGGGGGCGTCGTTTGAATGATATAGATATCTTATCTTCTGATCCAGGTTTATTGGATATATTGAGGATGCGAAAATTCCCCAGAGCTAACACTATAGAAGCGCTGGCGAGAGGATTCAGCCGAAGAGACATTGACAATCTGGCTAATATAGTAATGAAGCATTCCTCCAATATTATCCGTCAGAAGGGGTTAAGAGAGATTGTAATAGATATAGATTCAAGCCTTATTGCCAGCGAAGTGGAGATTGCCGAGAAGAGCTATGAAGGTTTTCGTGGATTTAACCCCTTTGGCCCAGTAACTATCGCAGTGCGTATGGGAGAGCAAAGCTAGAGAGATTTACTTATTGTGTTTTCCTGTATATAATGTTAGTAAATAGTAGCATGAAAAAAACAAGTGTGTTTCTGTGTTTATTTTTTGCCTTTGTCATGTTTTCCAAAACCGGAATAAGCCAAGAAACATCCCAATCGGAAAAGAAAACAATCGAGCCCCTCAGCAAATATGCCAAACAGTGGCTGGAGGAAGTTGTCCCCTATATCATCACCGATGTGGAAAAAGAAATTTTCGCCAACCTCCCCAACGAGGTGGAGCGGGGAAAATTTATCGAGAATTTTTGGAAGAAAAGAGATTCCAATCCACAAACACACGAGAATGAATTCAAACAGGATTACTATAGGCGGATTGCCCTGGCCAATAAATTCTTCGGTTCAGGAGGCATACGGGGTTGGCGCACGGATCGCGGCAGGATTTATATCATACTGGGCCCGCCCAATGAAATCCAGCGTGATATGAGTCCGTCGGGCTCGTATGCATCCGCTTTTCACGGTCCCCGGGAGATATGGAATTATTGGGGGCTACCAAATCCTCGGCTCCCTTACAACATAGAATTCGTATTTATGGATAAGCTGGGAACTGGAAACTATGTCCTGGAACAGAGTCTTAAACTAACTCAAGGAGGAAGCCAGCATTTCGACCTCAACTCTTCTCATTATTATTTCGACTATTTGGAGATCCAGACGGAGGCAACGAGAAACCCTTTCGAAGGATTGGATAAACTCAAAGGGGTGATCACCACACAAGTAACCTATGACCTCATTCCCATTGAATACGCGCTCTATCGCCTGAAAGGACCTGAAGGAAAAACCTACGTTTCGGTTATTGTCCGGATTCCATCCGACGCCTTAACCTCGAAACCCATTGAAGGTGAGAGCTACCATTCTATGACGCTGATGGTCATTGTGAGCAATCATCTGGGACAGATCATCTCTGAGAGGAGCAAGGACTTCAACTTTAAACTTCCGGTAGCGGATTCGGTCCCGGCTGTGCAAGAAACACACCAAGCTCAAATGACTCTTGCGCTTGAGCCGGATGCCCAAAAAATCCATTTTCTAGTACTTGACAGCTTCAGTGGCAAGATCGGGACGCTGCACGAGAAGATATCCGTTCCCGAATTCAGGGAAGACCTATTGAGTATCAGCGATATTATCCTTTCCTCAAAAAAAGATAGAAGTCAAGACGACAGTGTCGCGAAAGAAAAAGAATTCACATCCCAAATCACCTCTACATTCATGGCAGGCGAAGAGATAGACATCCTAGTTGAGATATACGGTCTCGACATAGATACGACAAGCGGGCATCACAGCTTTACGGCAGAATACATCTTCCTGGAAGGAGAAAAGATACTAGCTAGAATCCCCTGCCCGGAGAAATCCCCCACTGCCGAGAAAAAGGTGCGTTTCCAGACAAGCTTAAAGTTAAAAAACTTCAAACCTGGCGATTATTTGCTGAGGTTTAGAGTCGTCGACAATGTTTCGGAAAAAGTGGCCCAAAAGGAAATACGTTTTCGTATCAAACATTGATTCCTAAAAGAGAGGAAAAGATGAGAATAAAAGCCCGGCTTTCAAAATTCCTTGGTACTTTACTGTTGTTTACCGTTTTCATGCTCGTACCGAATACCACTTTCAGCCAGGACACGCTTGTCAAAGGAGTTATCACGGATGCCGATGGAAATCCCATAGAAGACGCCAGTATAACATTTTATAATCCGGACAGAGGACTCAAATTTCATGTGCAAAGCGACAAAGAAGGAAAATTCATAAAGGGTGGGATTATCCCGACGTTCTACAGGGTGACCGTAGAAAAAGACGGATTCTTCACCGTGGAATCCCAAGCGAGGATCCGATTCGGTTTTACAGAAGAGATGGCGATAAAGCTAAGAAAAGTCCCGCCGAAACTCGAAGACGACAAGAATCTTTCAAAAGGGATAGATTTATTCAGCGGAGGAAAATATGACGCCGCAATCGAATTCTTTAATAAAGTCATAGAGAAATTTCCGGATAGTATTGAAGGATATTACAACTTGGGTTTGAGCTATCTCCGCAAGGGCGATATCGATCAGGCGATTTCTTCCTTCGAGAAAGCAGCGGATCTCAATCCGGAAGCTCTGCCCATCTTTTTAGCCCTTGGAGAGAGCTATTTCAACAAGGGCGAAATTGAAAAAGCCGAAGAGAGTTATTTGCAAGCCATCAAAATCGATCCCGGAAAATTCCAACCGCATTACAACCTGGGAATAGTTTACTACAAAACTAATAAAATGGAGAAAGCGCTCCTTTCCTTTGACAAGTGCATCGAACTCGCTCCGGAAAATTCCACCGTTTACTACCAGGCGGGATTAGCTTTGATTAAATACGGGGATTTCGAGAGAGCCATCGAGTATTTCGAGAAATTCCTCGAACTGGAGCCAGATGCCCCTGAAGCCAGCCAGGTCAAGGCTATCATTGAAGAACTGAAAAAAAATATACAGAAATAGAACAGCCAATAACGAAGTCTAATCCTGTCAATCAGGCTAAAAAGCTATTTATTTTCAGAAAGCAGGAGTACCTGGCCGTTGAGGGTCTTGTTGTGCTTCCCATCTTCGATGGTGATTTTTTTATTTTGAGAGGGCCATGAATCGCTCACAATTTTCCGCAATTTCCACTCACTGACATCCTGAGATAAGGTTATCACATCCCAAACAGCAAGGTCACAACTCAAAAAACTACATAAATCAAACAAAGCATACAAACCAATAAGTTTAAGATAGAGTCAGTCCTAGAATCGATAATAAGCAAATACAGCGGATCCACTTCGTAGACCTTGTGGATCATGTCGGCCCATCCTTTGGAAGTCCACTTAAGTGATAGGAATTTGGTTTAGTGATAGGAATTTGTTTTTTTGTTCATGACAATCTCCGCTCAATTTCATCAAATTTTCACCCTTTGAGCTGTATCATTGAAAATGATAAACAGAAAAACATGTCCAGTCAATGAAAAACCGGCAGAGCAGAGAATCATTAAAGCTTGTGACCTTATGGAACCGGCCCTCGTTATCAGTCCCGCCCTCTGTAACCAGAAAATGAAGATGTGGATGAAAATTCATTCGGCTCCCAAATGACTGTATCACAGCAATAATACCGGGTGTGATCTCTTTGCGTGTGCTAGCCTTGAAGTATTTCACAAGCGCCTCTCTGCCGCAGAGACAAAGCGAAGAGAGAAGCGGGCGTTTATACTTGAAGAATATCCGCAGCATCTTGGGTATGGTAAAGACTACCTGGCGGTGAGGTGTATCCAGTATAAGCTTCTCCCGCATCCACTCACCCCACTCCTCACGACGCTTTGCATGGCAAGATGGGCAGAATCCACGGGTCTTGCAGGAAAACATCAGTAATTTTTCTGTCCCACAATCAGAACACTTTATCCGCGCGAATCCACACTTAGGATTGCCGCGGGACAGGAACACACGCGCTGCATGCGCAATTTACGACTCAAAGGCAAAAAAAGTCCGCTTTTTCAGGCTGGAATATAATATAGAGGAAGCACAGAAAAAAATCATAAAGGCAAAGCTGCCTCCTGCCCTTGCAGAACGACTTTCCCTGGGGATTTAAATCGAAATTCCGGCTATATCAACGGATTTGCATAACAATAAAGACAGGAGTGGGGGCAGAACTGTGTATAACTCCCGATATCAGTGGATTCGGTGCATCCACATTCTGTGCGTTGGGTTCTATCTTTTTTTGAAGAGACAGACTCTGCGGAAGGATGGAGACGCTTGAGAAGCGGCCCATTGATACATGAAGAAGACTGAATGCCCCGAACTTCCGCTAAAAAATTCTGGCTGCACGAATAAAGCCGCAGTCCCAGGCTTCGAGCTATTCCAGCAAGATACTGCGCATCTTTTTTCTTCTCCTGCCGAGAGGGATCAACATAAAGAAAGCCACTCCGGAAAAAAGGTTACTAGATCCGTTCTTCGTGATGCACTGATAACTTTTTTCATGACTTCTTGACAGTTAAAGAAAATGACCTTAGTATTTTAACGGATGAAAGTAGTGTATAG